>Ga0209573_1001488_pt1 | contig 35877 bp, 40 predicted proteins | sample TNRBio252014_DNA_FD_185870 | JGI IMG/M metagenome (GOLD analysis project Ga0209573, IMG submission 185870) | Wastewater treatment Type I Accumulibacter community from EBPR Bioreactor in Madison, WI, USA - TNR Reactor_6/25/2014_ DNA (SPAdes)... | ecosystem: Engineered > Bioreactor > EBPR >...
GCCATGCACGGCAAGGACTGGAAAGCCATTCAGGCCGAATACGCCGCTCGGGTTCCGCACGCGTTCGATCGCGCCGATTTCTATGCCCTCATGAACGAGATGATCGAGGAAGTGGACAGTTCGCACCTCACCATCTCGGCCCCGCCCTCGCCGATTGAACTTCCGCGCGAAACCACCGCTTGGTTCGGGGTCGATTTCGACCCCGCCGCGCTCGCATCCGGAACCTACACCGTGTCGAAGGTCTACGTCGGCACCCCCGCCGACCTTGAACAGTCCCGACAACTCGTGGGCGACACGATCCTTCGCGTAAATGGCGTGGCGCCTTCTGCGGGTGCCCCGCTGGCTGCGCTCCTACGCAATCAAGCGGGCAAGAAGGTTGAACTTCAGGTTCGCCGCAGCGGCGGAACGATCAATATTCTGATCAAACCAACCAGCGACAGTGCCGCGAGTAGTGCACGCTATGAGCAGTTCATTTTGGATCGCCGCGCCGAAGCCGACCGCCTTAGCAAAGGCACCGTGGCTTACTTCCACGTTCAGGGAATGAACCAACCCAGCACCGACCGCTTCATGCGCGAGATTCGGGCCATCGGCGAAGGCAAGAAGGCGAGCGTCGTAGACGTGCGCTGGAACGGTGGCGGAAACACCGCCAATCAAATGCTGGCCGCCATTCGGTTGATGCCGTGGCTGATGCGCAAGTTCCGCTGGAACCCCGACTTCCCGATGTCCGAGGAGCAATTCCGTGGCAACGCGCTCGAAATGCCCGCGGCCCTCATGACGAACCAGTACTCTGCTTCCAACGCGGAAATTTTTAGCGAAGGCTTCCGGCAGATGAAAATCGGGCCGGTCGTTGGCGAGGCAACCGGCGGCAACGTGCTGACCGTGGCCGGGAACTACGGCTTGTGGGATGGAGGCGGAGTGCAGATTCCGTTTATTGGCGTTTACGCGATGAATGGCGAATCGCTAGAAGGCAACGGCCGCCGAGTGGATGTGGACGTACGGTATGACCCGAATCTCTGGCTCGAAGGCCGAGATAAGCAACTTGAGGTCGCGGTTCGCGAATTGTTGCGTAAAATAGATAAGTAAACCGAATGTCAACGACGCTATTCGACAAAGTCTGGAACCGCCACATCGTAACGGAATTCGAAGAAGGGGGCGTGCTCCTCTACATTGACCGTCACCTGGTTCATGAAGTCACCTCTCCGCAAGCCTTTGATGGCTTGCGGACGATGGGACGAAAAGTGCGGCGGCCTGACCTGACTTTCGCGACCGTAGACCACAACGTTCCGACCGACGGGCGTCCGATTGACGAATCCACCCTCAGCGGGCAACAACTCGCCGCGCTTTCGCGCAACTGCGCCGAGTTCGGTGTGCCGTTGTTCGGCTATGGCGATCAGCGGCAGGGCATTGTTCACATCATTGGCCCACAACTCGGCATCACCTTGCCGGGCCTCACCATTGTTTGCGGTGATTCGCACACCTCGACGCACGGCGCGTTTGGCGCGCTCGCGTTCGGAATCGGCACCACCGAAGTCGAGCACGTGCTCGCCACGCAGTCACTTCGGATGTCGCGCAAGCCCAAATCCCTCGGCATCCACTACATCGGCAAGCGGCATGCTGCCGTCACGGCGAAAGACATGATGTTGGCCACCATCCGCAAGCTCGGCGCGAGCGGAGGAACGGGCTATGTCGCCGAGTATTTTGGGGAATCCATCGCCAGCCTTTCGATGGCCGGGCGCATGACCATGTGCAACATGTCCATCGAGATGGGCGCACGGGCCGGGATGATCGCACCCGACCAAACCACCCTCAACTACATTGCTGCCGCCGACCGTCCATTTGCCCCTAATGGCGCGATGTTCGACGCCATGGCCGAAGACGCCCTAAAACTCCGCTCGGATCGCGACGCCGCCTATGACCGTTCCGAGTTCCTGGACGTGGATGAACTCAAGCCGCAGGTGAGTTGGGGAACCACGCCTGCCATGACCATTGACATAGACGAGTCTATTCCCGAGCCTCGCGACAAAAGCGAAGAGCGGGCGCAGATGTATATGGGCCTGAAGCCGGGAATGGCAATTCAGGATTTATCGGTGAATACCGTGTTCATCGGTTCGTGCACCAATGCGCGCATTGAAGACCTCCGCGAGGCCGCCTCGATTCTTGATGGCCGAAAGGTCGCCAGCGGAGTAAGGGCGCTCGTGGTTCCGGGAAGCGAAGCCGTGAAACGGCAAGCCGAGTCCGAAGGACTGGACGCATTGTTCAAGAGTGCCGGGTTCGAATGGCACCACGCCGGATGCTCCATGTGCCTCGGCATGAACGGCGACATCCTTCGCCCGCAGCAACGCAGTGCCAGCACAAGCAACCGCCCGTATGAAGGGCGCCAAGGGCCGGGAAGCCGCACCCACCTCGTCAGCCCGATAACGGCTGCGGCCACCGCTCTCGCGGGCCGGTTTGCCGACCCGCGCGAGTACATTTAACTGCCGGAGGGATGAGGCGTTCCGGCTCGCCCGAAACTTTTTGAAGTGGAATTTGGTGACTTGCTGGCATAACATTCGATGGTGGATTCAGGTAACCCTCGTCTTGCTCGCGGGAACGGCTCAGGCGTCATCAAGCGACCTTAAGCTCTACCTGTTCGTCAGCACCGAATGCCCGGTCGTCGAACGCTATACACCACGCCTTCAGCGATTGCTCAAAACGCTGGACGGTCAGGTCGAACGGGTGCTCGTGTTTCCAAACGTGGACGAATCCGACACCCACATTACGGAAATGCTCCGCAAGCGGGCACTGGTCGCGCCGTGGGTCCGCGACCCCGGAAGCGCGCTCGTCCGAAAATACAAGATCATCCGAATTCCGACCGCCGTTCTCGTGAATGCCAATGGAGAAACCCTCTATTCCGGTGGCATTGATGACAACCCCGACCCGGCGGTGGCAAAGATCCCCTTCGTCGAACTCGCCGTCGCCGCCGCCAAAGCTGGAAACCCGCCGCCCTATAACAACACCCCCACTTTTGGTTGCATTCTCAGCCCCGAACTTGCGACGCAGTCAGCCGATGCCGTTTTTTTCACCAAGGAACTTCGGCCCATCCTGCAAAAGTCATGCATGCCGTGCCACCGTGAGGGCGGAACTGCACCCTTCTCGCTGGAATCCCCCCGTCAAGCGCGTCGTTGGGCGATGATGATCGCTCAAACCGTGGCGCAATACCGAATGCCACCGTGGACTCCCGACGGCCTCGTCGCCCATTCCATGCCGCGCAACGGACTCTCCGAGAAAGACCGTGACGTGCTCTACCGGTGGGCTTACGGCCAGAACATTGAGCCGGATGCACCCGACCACGGCGGCCTTCCGCCGCTGAATTCGGTCACCATGGGCACCCCAGCGTTCACGCTCGGCCTACCGGCAGAGCAAGTGGGCGCAGAAGACTCCGACCGGTTCGTGCGCTACCAAATAATCGCTCCGGTGCTCGTTCCGACCTTTGTGAACGGGTTCGAGGTGCTCACTTCCGACCGCCGTGCCCTTCGAGACGTAACCGTTTGGCGCGGCAAACCGGAGTTATCGGCCCGAAACGAACAGCGCGTTGCCTTCGAACCGGAAGCAAGTTCCTCGTGGCTAGGGGGCTGGGTTGCCGGTCAAACCCCGACTCGATTGAAGGATGGCGCAGGAATGTGGGTGCGCCCTGGGGATACGATTTCCATCGCCGTCCATTTGCGCGGAACGGGCGAGCCACGGAATAGCCGCACCAGAATCGCGTTCTACTCCGCCAGTCCCAAAACCAAATTTGAACTTCGGCCTTACACCATCCGTATGTCGGCCTTGAGGTTAGAACCCAACGGCATGGAACCCATGCGCGGGCTCGGCTCCCCCGTAACGCAGCCCATGGAAATTCAATTGGTGCGCCCGTTGATGCGGCGGTTTGCAAAAACCGTGCTCTTGGAACTCGTGCGGAAGCAGGACCGAACCATCCTTTACCAATCCCGAACCTGGAATATCCAATTTCAGCCCACGTTCCAGTTTGCCGAACCGCTTTCACTTCGCCCAGGGGATGATTTAGACCTCACCGTAGGGTTCGATAACACGGCGTCGAACTGGGATAACCCGAACCGGTTTCCGGTCGCCGTCGAAACGGGCCCGAATTGGGACCAGCCATACGCCGCGCTAGTCTTAGGCGTCAGGACACCCGCCCAAAAACCGTAGGTTTTTAAGGAGAGCCAAGCGCACGGTTGCACCATATATATCAGACCGGCCGGCCCAGGACCGCTTGCAAAGGCCGTATACATGAGGCTATCCTCACGTAAATGGGGAATTTTGATCAAACGCCTCAACGGAGAGACCCAAACGAGGGACAATCGGAAATTAACTTGTTTAACGACCGGGAAATTCGTACCGTTATTCACGAAGGTGAATGGTGGTTTTGCATCGCGGATGTAATTGGAGCGGTCACCGACAGTATTGACCCATCCAAATACATCAAGAATATGCGGCAACGGGATGCGGGGCTCTCAGCCGCCTGGGTTGAATTAGTTAAGACACTTGATATTCCGACACCGGGTGGAAAGCAATCTGCGAATTGCGCAAGGGCTGACGGAGTCTTTAGAATTATTCAGTCAATTCCATCGCCTCGCGCTGAACCATTAAAGCAGTGGATTGCTAAGATCGCCTATGAACGAGTACAGGATGACCAGGACCCTGAACGTGCGATACGACGCGCAATCCTTCACTACCAAGCGCAGGGGAGATCAGACGAGTGGATCAATGCACGTATCAAGACTATCCAGAGTCGAAGAGAGTTATGCGACGAGTGGAATCGCCGTGGCGTGACCGACTCGAAAGAGTTTGCGGTTCTTTCCGGGGTCATTTCAAAGGAGACATTTGGAAAAACGCCCGCCCAACACAAGGAGTTCAAGGGCCTCGGTAAGAAGCACAATCTGCGCGATCACATGACAGATATTGAGCTAATCCTCACCATGCTCGGCGAAAAATCCACCGCGAACATAGCACAAAAGCGAGACGCGCAAGGCTTTGAGGAGAACAAGGTAGCGGCTCAAGCAGGTGGACGGATTGCTGGCGATGCCAGAAAGAACCTTGAGAAACAACTGGAGGAGACGGTGGTAAGCAAAAGCAATTTCTTGACTCCAAGCACTCGCACGGAGCTACCGGAGTAAATACTCTCCGAAAGGGGGGACTCAAAATGAGTCCCCCCTTTCGGAGAGCGGGACCAGCCGTACGCCGCGCTAATCTTAGGCGTCAGGACGCCTGCCCAAAGGCCGTAGCTTTCGGGTATCCTTCCAAGTTCTAATTTTGTGACCAGGGCGAAATTTTATGAAGCGAACTTACCAACCCAATAACCGCCACAAGTACAAGACGCACGGATTCCGCATTCGGATGCGCACGAATGATGGTCGAAACACCATCAAGCGCCGCCGCGTCAAGGGCCGACACCGACTCGCCGCAGTCTAAACCAAAGCGATTGCCGGATTATCTGCTCGCCGGTTCGCCGAAGTGTTTGAGACTGGACGCCGAGACCGATCGCCGCTTCTCTCCCTCCGTTCCCTTCCGGGAGAAGGCCACTGTGGAATCGCCACCGCGCGAAAAATCGGCTCGAGGCCGCAACGCAACCGGGCAAGGAGACGAATCGCCGCAGCACTGAGGCAAATCGGGGCACCCAAGACCTTAGACCTCGTGATCAGTGCCGGACCCAGTCTGAACAACGCCCCGTTCCAAACCCTCGTAATAGAGCTGGAGGAACTTCTCCAGTGCGCACTTTCAGAATGGGCAAAACAATCGGAATCTGGCTAATCCGCCTCTATCAGCGCTCAACCAAATGGATGCCGCCCACGTGCCGATACACCCCCTCCTGTTCCGAATACACTCGACAAGCGATCGAAAAATACGGCTTGCTGAAAGGCAGCTGGATGGGCATAAAGCGCATTGCCCGATGTACGCCACGATTTCCCGGTGGGCACGACCCGCTTCCATAAAACCATGAGCCAACCCGCACCCGCCAAAGGCAGCTTCCTCAATACCCTCCTCCTCATGATGGTGATCTTCATGGGGTTCCAGCTCTTCACGCAGCAAAACAATAAGCCCGCCGACACGCGCACGATTCCGCAGATTCTCGCAGAAATGCGAAAACTGAACGCACAAGTTAAGGACGTCACGATCCAAAACGAGCTCGCAAAGTACGAGCATAAAGTCAACGAGGTCGCGAGCAAAGAGAAATGGGACGAATCCAAAAAGCAAGCGGCGCTTGCCGAAGGCTATGTTCTGGCGGCGCACACCGCATTGGTTGGCGGAATTCAGCGCAATGAATCTAGTCGGGTGAATACGGGCTTTGCCAAGCTCGACGCCAACTACGGGTGGCTTAGCACCAGCCCCGCATGGAAGCAGACCTTTGCCGTAACGGGGCAACCCAAGGCTCCCGAGACTCAATACAGTCCTGAATCGCTCTACGAGAAATCGGTGGAAACGCTCAGTGTCCTTCACCGCGACGAGCGCGTGATGGGCATCTTCCCGGGCTGGCATATCATTGATTCGCTGGTCGCGGCCACAGGGCGGGTTCCCGGCTTTAGCTACTGGTTCGCGGGCTTCTTGCTTGCCGTGGTCGTGCGCGCGGCTATCTTCCCGCTGGCCCAAAAGCAACTCATGGCCAGCCGCGAGATGATGCAGCTTGTGCCGCTGATGAACGACCTGAAGAAGAAACACACGCCCAAAAACGGCACGCTGGATCAGATGGCATATCAGCAAGACATGATGGCTTTGTACAAGGAGTACGGCGTAAACCCCTACCGAGGATGCGGTCCGGCTTTGGTACAGCTCCCCCTGTTCCTTCTGGTCTTCCAGTTCATGATGAACTACCGGTTCGAGTTCCAAAAGGGCACCTTCCTTTGGATCAACCCGGCCTCCAGCGCGGCAAGCAACCATTTTTTTGCCCCCAACCTCGGCAAGATGGATACGCTCCTCCTCGTGATCTACGGCATCACGATGTTGGTGAGCACCTACCTCACGCCGGTCAGCGACCCCACCCAAGCCAAGCAACAACGCATCATGGGTATGGCAGTGGCGTTGTTCGCCACGGTCACCATGTTCTTCTTCCCGTTGCCGTCGGCGTTTGTGGTCTATTGGATCTTCCTGAACCTGTTCAGTACCGCGCAATCGCTCTATACGTACCGGCTCCCGATCCCCCCGCTGCAAAAAGTTCAAACGGCGGCCGGTGGAGTGCGAGCCCGCAGCAGTTTCTTTGACAAGCTGCTTGAGCAACAAGAAATTGCCGTGAAGATGCAGGCCGAACAGAAGAAGGCGGCGGGGAACTCCGATGAGCCCGCGAACCCCGATGCATCCGCAAACGGTAAGCTATACAAACCCGAGCGGCCCTCGAAGAAGGCCAAGTAAAAGTTTATGGAAAGCCTAGAGCTCCAAGTTAAAAGCGTCGACGAAGCCGTTGCCGCCGCAGTGAAAGAATGGAATTGCACCGAAAAGGACGTGAAAACCACGATCCTCGAGGAAGTCCCTGGCCTCTTCGGTAAGAAGAAGCTGAAGGTGCGGGTGGAACGTGCCGATGCCAAGCCGGCGAAGGCGGCAAAACCCGCCAAGGCCCCGGCCAAAGCGAAAGCTGCTCCGGCGCCGGAACCCGAGCCGGAACCGGAAGTCGAAGAAGCCGCCCCGGTCGTGGAAAAGCCCGCAAAAGGCCGCAAGGCTCCCGCCAAGGCCGCCAAAGCCAAGGAAGAGCCGGTGGCGGAGACCAACGGAGAAGAGGCCGCCGAACCGCGTGAGGAGATCGTCGCGACCGAAGAGATGGCCGAAGAGGCAATGGGCGTTATTCGCGGACTGCTCGAAGCGGGCGACCTCGAAGCACGCGTAGAGCTCAAGGGTCTCAACGGACGGTATGTCAACCTTGAACTCGACGGGAAAGACGTGGTTCACCTCGTCGGCAAGCAAGGCGAAGCGCTGAACCAGCTTCAGTACCTCGCCAACATCATGATCTCGCGGCAGCTCGATACGGGCGTGCGAGTGACGCTCGACGGTAACAACTTCCGGCAACGACGAGAAGAGAAGCTTGCCACGCTGGCTCGGTCAGTGGCCGAACAGGTGCTAGAGCGCGGCGAAGAGGCGGTGTTTGATGCCCTGCCTGCGTTCGAGCGACGCGTGGTGCATAAGGTACTCGCCGAATTCGACGGCGTGACCACTTACAGCGAGGGCGAAGAGCCGAACCGGCACGTCGTCATCGCGCCCGCAAACTAACTCAGTTCCAACAAAAAAATCCCGCGTGGCCACTGCGCCGCGCGGGATTTTTCTGTTCTGACCGCGCAACCCTAGGCGCGAACCGCGACGAACGACTTCACGCCCTCAATCACGGCGTCCACCTCAGCGTCGGTTAAGTACTGATGCACCGGGAGCGAGAGCACTTCGTCCGAAATGTGCTCGGTGACGGGCAAGGCGCCACGCTCGGCCAGGTGCTCATACGGCGCGTGGAAGTGAAGCGGGACCGGATAGTAGATCATCGCGTCAATTTCCAGGCTCTTCAGGTGGGCCTGCAGCGCGTCGCGGCCCTCGGCCCGAATCGTAAACTGGTGCCAGGTGTGGTTGTTACCCGGGTTGATGCTGGGCGGGTGGATTCCCGGAAGGCCCGAGAGACCCGCGATCAGTCGCTCGGCAATGCGTCCACGCGCGGCATGCCAGTCATCTAGCCGGTCCAGTTTGGCGAACAAAACACATGCCTGAATCTCGGCCATCCGGCTGGTGTAGCCCACCGAATCGTAGTAGTACCGCTCCTTACCCATGCCATGAATCCGAAGCGATTTGGATCGCTCCGCGACCTCGTCTGAATTGGTAAGGATCATGCCTCCGTCGCCGGCGGCGCCGAGGTTCTTGGTCACGTAGAAGCTGAGGCCCGCAGCCGAACCAAAGTTGCCTGCCGGCAACCCGCCCTGAGTGCTGCACACCGCCTGCGCCGCGTCTTCCAGCACAATCAGGCCGTGCCGCTCGGCGATTGCTTGAATCGCGGCCATATCGGCAAGCTGACCGAAAAGGTGGATCGGCATGATCGCCTTGGTTTTCGGAGTGATGGCCGCCTCGATGCAAGCCGGGTCAATCATGAAGTCGTGCTCGCGAACGTCCACCAAAACCGGAACGGCACCCAACTGAATGATGACTTCGATGGAAGCCACAAAAGTGAAAGCAGTGGTGATGACCTCGTCGCCCGGGCCGATATCACAGGCCTGCATCATGATTCGCAGAGCGTCTGTGCCGCTGTTCACCGCAATGGCGTGCTTGACCTGATGCTTGGCCGCAAGCGCGGCTTCGAGTTCCCGGTTGTACTTGCCCATTACATAGGCACCGGTCTCCAGAATCTCGATAACCTGGGGATTGACGCGCGCGGCGACTTCGGCGTGCTGACGTTTTAAATCTAAAAAGGGGACTCGCAAAGGCTTCACCGTTTCTGCGCACCGTTGCGCAGTCCCCTCTATTGTACTTAGGCATGGCTACCCATAACCGCCGGTCATAGGAAGCGAGATAAGTCGGGGTGGCGAACCGTACGAGAAGCTCACCACGGTGTGCGGTCACGCGCCCCTATTCGGCAAGGGCGCAGGTCTGATCTAAGCTCAACTCTGCAATACATACCCGGGCGGCCTCAATCGCCCGTTCCCACGCCATCACACAATCCTCGAACCCAGGAACGTCCTGGAATTCTTCGATGCATGCCTCGCAGGTTTGGATGCTTTGCAAAAACATTTTCATGTTTTGCATGGAGTTGATCACGGCAAGGGTCTGACCAACCCTAAACGGTAATTGTTCGTGATCTACAATTTCCCCGTGATAAGACTGAGTGTGCCCGTGATCCTGGCGAGTGCGTCGCCCCGCCGAGAGGAGCTCCTTCGCACGCTCGTGCCGACCTTCTCGGTGGTGCCCGCCGATCTGGATGAATCGGCATTTGCCGACCCGGATCCGTGGATAACCGCCCGTAATTTGGCCCGGGAAAAGGCCATGCGTGTATTCGAATCTCACCCAGAAAGTCTCGTGATCGCCGGAGACACCGTTGTGGCCGTGGAAGAACCGGGCGGCTGGGTGCAACTCGCGAAACCGGCCGACGCCGCCGAAAATTCCGCGTTTTTGCGACAACTTTCCGGGCGGAAACATGCCGTTATCACCGGGCTCGCAATCCGGTGGCCGGGCGGACTTTCGGCCCAGACCGAAACGACCGAGGTCCGGTTTCGAGACCTCACGGACGCCGAGATCAACGCCTACGTAGCCACCGGTGAAGGGCTGGATAAAGCGGGCGGTTACGCCATTCAGGGTGGGGCGCAGGCATTTGTGGCCGAAGTTCGGGGTTCCACCAGCAACGTGGTCGGTCTGCCGTTAGAACTGCTAGAAGAAGCCCTGCGAAGCGCGGTCAGCAAAAAGTAATGCCTAAGCGGCTTCGGGCTCTCGTTTGAACCGCGACACCACAAACTTGAAGATCAGGAACAGCAGCACCGCCGCCACAACATAGTCCACATAGTGCCAGTATTCGCCGACCTTGCTCCACTGCTGGCCCATTTTGTAGCCCAAATACGCCCAGCCGGTGCACCACGGCACCGCCCCCAAAATGGCAAACAGCAAGAACTTGAAGAAGTTCATGCGGTAAATGCCCGCTGGCAACGAAATGAACGTGCGGACAATCGGGATGAAGCGGCCCCAAAGTGCAACCCACTCCCCGTGCTTGTTAAACCAATCTTCGCCGTGCTGAACGTCCTTCTCGCGGATGAGGATGTACTTGCCGTATTTGCGCAGGCCCTCGACTCCGAGCTTCATGCCGATCCAGTAGTTCACGCAACTACCAACAATGGTGCCTGCGCTGCCGGCGGCGGCCACCATCCAGAACACGAGCTTTCCTTCGCCGGCAAGGATTCCCCCAAACGGCATAATCGCCTCGCTCGGAATCGGAATGTTAAGCGAATCGAGCAACATCAAGAAGAAGAGGGCACCGTACCCTCCGCTCAGAATGACGCCCTCGGCCCAAATTTTCAGCGGCTCTACAATGACGTCAAACATAGGGGCAAACCGCCCCGAACTGTACCCTTTTTGAACCTATTTCGCCAGGACTATCCCCGGCACCCCGCCATCCATTACGTGGCCGATCTCGACGCCGATTCCCGGATCTTCGACGCAGAACAGGGCAAGGCCGCCGCTGGTTTGGGGGTCCACGACCAAATTCTGAATCCACTCCGGAACCCCGGCTTCCACCCGCAACAATTCCCCGAGTGCGGTGCGGTTTCGGCCCGCACCCCCGGGGTTGTGGCCTGCCTCGGTAAGTTCCCGCACCTGCGGGAACGCGGGCAGGGCCGCACCGCTTAACTGAATTTCCACGCCGCTGGCCCGCGCGATGTTCGCAAGGTGCCCCGCAAGCCCGAAGCCCGTTATATCGGTGGCGCAGCGGCAACCGACCCGTTGGCCCGCTTCCATGGCTTCCCGGTTGAGGTAGGACATGCTCGCAATCGCTTCGGCCATGGAATCCGGACCGATCGCGTCGCATTTGGCAGCGGTAGTGAGGATTCCGGTGCCAAGCGGCTTAGTGAGGAAAATACGGTCACCGGGTTTGGCATTCGCGTTCGAAAAAACCCGCGCCGGGTCCACCAACCCCGTTACTGCCATTCCGAACTTCGGCTCGCGGTCTTCCACCGTGTGTCCGCCAACCACGGCCGCCCCGGCTTCGGTGGTTTTGTCGAACGCGCCTTGCAGAATTGCGGCCCATACGTCGGGCGGGGCCAAGTCGGGCGCGAAACACGCGATGTTCAGAACGGTTAGCGGCACCCCGCCCATGGCATACACGTCGCTGAGGGCGTTTGCGGCCGCGATGGCACCGTAGGCGTAGGGGTCGTCCACGATGGGCGTGAAGAAGTCCACCGTCTGAACGAGGGCTTTCCCGTCGGGCAGAAGATAAACACCCGCATCATCCCGCGTGTCGAAGCCGACAAGCAGGTTCGGATCGGCACTTTGCGGCAAAAGACGGAGCACGTCCGTCAGCTGGGAAGGCCCCAGTTTGCTCGCTCAGCCCGCGCAAGAAACAAGATGGGTTAAACGCATCTGACCGCAACAGAGTACCTGCGGACTATAATCGCAAAAGAAGACCTATGGGAAGGATTGACATCTCGCGAGACTATTTGCTGAAAACGCTTCAGGACCTCATCCTGACGCCCAGCCCGACCGGAGATACCGAATGGGCGATCAGCTATGTCGAGCAAGAACTCGAATCCTTCGGAATGTCGGCCGTGCGAACCTACAAAGGCGCGCTGGTCGCGACGGTTCCGGGCCTTCGAGACGACCGCCCCCGCGCCCTCACTGCCCACATAGACACCCTCGGCGCCATGGTGAAGTGCATTAAGTCTTCCGGACGGCTGCAACTCACCGCCCTCAACGGGCTGGAATGGAACGGTATCGAAAGCGAAGGCGTGACCGTGCAAACCAAGTCGGGACGGGGAATCCGCGGCTCCGTCGTGCTCACCAACGGGGCGATGCACGTGAACAAAGAGGTCCGAACCACCCCCCGCAACGAGGACACGCTCGAAGTGCGGCTCGATGTGCTGACAAACAGCGACGACGAAACCCGCCTGCTGGGCATCGAGGTCGGTGACTTTGTTTACATCGACCCGCGTTACGAAGAATCCGAATCAGGCTTTGTGCGGAGCCGTTTTTTGGACGACAAGGCCTGCGTCGCGTGCATGCTCGCGGCGATGAAGTCGCTAAGCGAGGCGGGGGTTACTCCAGCCCAGCGAACGTCGTTCTTGATCTCGAATTTCGAAGAAGTCGGCCACGGCGGAATGGACGGCCTGCCCGATGACCTCGCCGAGTACTTAGTGCTGGATATGGCGTGCATCGGCAAGGGAATCAATGGCGACGAAACCCACTGCTCCATCTGCGTGAAGGATTCGTCAGGCCCGTATTCGATGCGGATGACGAACAAGCTCCGCGCAATCGCCGAGAAGTCGGGGATTGACCTCATCCCGTCCATCTATCCCTATTACGGGTCAGACGGCTCGGCGTATTGGCGCTCGGGCGGCCACGCCGAAGTGGCGCTCATTGGTCCGGGAGTAGATACCAGCCACAGCTACGAACGCACGCACGTGACCGCTCTATTGGATACGGCAAGCCTCATCAGCGAGTACCTGATCGAAGAGTAAGCTCGCTTTTTCCCGGCGCGGCCGGCCCATAGGCCAATCCCTCGGTCTTTTTCCGCACGGAAAAAGGCCTCTGCCCCGTCCGCGCCGGGTTAGTGAGGTTTATGTGCTGTTCCCCACGGGGGGTGAGTGCGAGCGGTCGGTCGGTTGCAGCACTAATTTTAGGTTCTGCCGCCCCGAGTGCGAGAACGTCGTGGTGGTTCCCCGACGCTCCGACACGCCCGGCGTGAAGGTGGCATTGCTGTCCTTGATCACCGGAGCCGTCACATAGGCACCGTTACGCAGGTATGTATTCGCCACGCTGTTCGTGGTCGATCCAACCCGAGTGTCCAGCCCGTTGTAAACGTTGGTTTGCGCCATCCCCGGACCCGTTAACGTCACAGCCCGGCTTTCGTGGTCGTACGTAAAGGTCGTCGTCCCGGTACTCGTGGTAATCGCTTCTGTGCGACCCGCGAGGTCGTATTCAAATTCCTTCACCGCAACGCCGCCAATCTTTACGTAGATAAGTTTGTCACCGTCCATCAGTGGGCTGCCTGCCTGAGTCCTCACCTCTATCGCAGTTCCACCACTACAACCGAATCAGAAATCTGGTACCTCTTCATTGTCTGATAATCTATAACCATTTCTTTAACTAGCCCTCTGGAATTGACCAATAACTTTAGATCACCACCGATGTACATGTCGCACGTCAACATGGCGCTTGACATCTTGTTAACCGCATCCGTACGACCATTGCTTTCAGGCGTTTCAATAATGACATCAGCCTTGGTGTAGTTAATTAGATAAATTGACTTCGCCTTGGAGCACCCATTAGTAGTTAGCAGTATCAAGACCAATGCCATCAGTTTAGATTTCAGTTTCACAGTAATCTCCAGAATGCGAGGTTGTATGCCCAATTATTTGCATCACGTTCTAGAAGAGCATCGTCGTGGCTACCTGATGCTGCGTAATCCATCAAAATCGCGGAGATGAATGCAACGGTCTTGTCCTCGTCTGCTAGGTGACCAATACCCATCTCGTCAGCTATCTCCAATCTCTGGTGAACGTGTCTATGTTCATGATCCCGCCACCATTGGTGTCTCCAGTATAAGTCTTCGTTTTCTTGATGAATATATGTTATACCGTCGGGAGTGATGGCGTTGTTCATCGGGTTCACATAGCTCATCGGGCCACCAACTCGCACCTCATACCCCTCCGGGTCCATTTCAGTTCTCCCTATTAGCTTAGTTGCTGCAGCGTTCAATGCCGCGTTGTACACATCGTCCTCTGCATTCCAATTCCCTGTATATATCCAGCGATGGAGGCTTAATCCAGAAGGGTCAACGGCACCAACTGGATCATTGCCAACATAAACATACCAGTTGCGGCCGTCTTTGATCGGGTCGCGGGTCAGGAACCGGCCCGTGGAAGCATCATAATACCGGTGGCCGAGGAGTTTGAGACCCGTGGCATCTTGCTGGTATCCAAACCCGCCGCCAAAGCCAAACTGTCCTTGCCACGTCCCAGTGGAGGACGCGAGGTTCCCAAATGCGTCGTACTGCTGGGTGGCATTCACCGCCTGTGAAACGCCCGATTGCGCGTCCGCGTTCTTCAGCCCCGAGTGCGAGAACGTCGTGGTGGTCCCCCGCCGCTCCGACATGCCCGGTGTGAAGGTGGCATTGCAGACTTCTATACTGCAGAGGTTATGAAGCCTTTATCCTTATAAAGGGGCTATATCTCTAGCATCCTTTTCCAGGAGAGCATCTGAGCGATTTTCCGGTCCAGAGACCATTCCCTGCATTTCGAGTACCTTAAATATGTTCAACGATCCACTTTACTCTTGATTTCCGGCTTTGAAGCCTTGCAGTACTTCTCTGCAACTGCTGATGGGATAACTGCTTCAATGAAGTACATTACTGAACCTATCACAGCGGCTGTGAAGGCCGATTCGCTTGCTCGGATTACAGTAAAGCCAGATTGAGAAAAGAGGAGTGATGGTTCGGAAAATATGCACGGCCATACACTAAACAAGAACAGAAAAGGTGGCAGTGATGATGGCCCGTTGCCGCGTCTCGTTCGCCGACACTCGAATGCCAATGTAACAGCACCTAGGAGGATGCAGCCGCATAAGATAGAAATTACCATGCCCCAAGCATTATGTTGCGATATCAACTTCATTTAGCTTATTCACGTGCCCTAAGAATTCTTTGTCCAAGGACTCCTTTACCCCATTCAAATCCGGAAGGCGAAACCAAGTCAGATCCTTGGACAATAAAGGTACTAGCCAGACCTTTGGGCTTTCCAGCCAATTTGTGATTCCATTTACCTGATCCCCCGTACTGCACCCATGGGCTATCATCCCCCCAGTGGGTGACTTGGAGTGAGCCAGTGCGTGGGACCGATCTGAATGTGAACCCTCCTGTTACTCCGCCGATTATCGCCGATACAGCCACTGAGTCCCAGTCAACCTGGCTTTTCCATCCCAGGCCAACACTTACTCGTTCTGTTGCGACGCCACCCGCAAAACCACCTATCGCACCAGCTCCAGCGCCGGCACCCCAACCAGATAGTCCCAACGAGCCGGCGCCCGCAGTCGCGGCTCCACCCGTTAGAGCCCCAACCAAGGCCGCTGTTGCACCAAGAAGAGCACCTCGGCCAGCTCCGCGCCACCTATCCTCCTCGTCGACCCATGCGCCTCCTGCAGCACCAAGAAGTGCGCCGGCTGCAACAACTATCAACAGTGGAAGAATCAGACCTGTCGGATCAGCTCCAGCAATCGGATCACCAGCACAGTACACATACCAGTTGCGGCCATCCTTGATTGGGTCACGAGTCAGGAAACGGCCCGTGGAAGCATCATAATACCGGTGGCCGAGGAGCTTGAGTCCGGTGGCATCTTGCTGGTAGCCGAAGCCGCCGCCATAGCCAAATTGCCCTTGCCAAGTTCCAGTCGAGGACGCAAGATTCCCAAAGGCGTCGTACTGCTGGGTGGCATTCACCGCCTGTGAAACGCCCGATTGCGCGTCTGCGTTCTTCAGGCCCGAGTGCGAGAACGTCGTGGTGGTCCCCCGTCGCTCCGACACGTCCGGCGTGAAGGTGGCATTGCTGTCTTTGATCGTCACGTAAGCTCCAATCCCGAAGGCATGATTTGTCATTCGACAGTTCGCCTCCGGTGCCTAAAATAGGTCAATCAACTCTCCTGGACCAGATCAGCCGTTAACGCGTCCCAGAAACTGCGGCCAACCGACTGTTCGAACTCACGATCAGGAGCTTCTGACCTACTTAGCCAAGTGCCATATTTCATATATGGGTGAGAAGCAAGATAACGCAAGTTTGGCTCTCCAGCTTCCGCCAGACAATCGGTAAAGGTTTTCGCAGTCTCCTCGAACTTATCCCAATTTTCGGTGTCAACGATGCCTTCCAGCCCCGGGCTCCACGCAACCATTGTCTGATCTTCTATCAAAATCCTGTGTTCACGGTCAAGACAAACGTAGCCCAAATATCCGACCAGTTGCATTGTCAGGTCTTTCAGACTGAACACCTGCTTGATCGTCATAGGGACAGCTCGATAAATTCTTAGCTCACAAAAATGAGAGTCGTCAACTAACCATAGATAGTGCCATCCCAAATTTCGGCAATGGACATAACCCTCGACGAAACCATCATACCAGTCATGATAGACATACTCGATTACCTCTAGCTTAGCACGCTCACTACTTAAATATGTCATTAAACTGCTTAGTTACATCGTCAGTAACTGGGTTAGGGAGAATAATCGTGTAATGATGTTTCCCAGCGCCTGTCTTTCTTATCTCAAACACTTTTTCAATATCTTCTGCGAAAGCACTGATTTGGGTACGGTTCGCCCTCGCTTTAACTGACACTGATACTCCGTGACCAAAGCCTTCTGCTGCCGCAGCGTTTGCCGCATCCCTTGCCAATCTCTCGGTCGTTTCCTTGCCCAATTCAGTATCGACAATCCTGAAAAACCGCTTTCCCGCATGTTTACTAACGTTCCCCGGCGTCGGATCAACAAATCCCGCCAAAAGCAAGACGGTCGACGGAATCCACTTGTTAGGATCATGGCGATTATCAATGATCTCCTTAATGCTAAACCCTGCATCAACAACGTCCCATACTATCAATGCAATTGCGGCAACCGCCGCGATTGCCGGGAGAATCAGGCCACTAGGGTCAGACCATTTTATTGGATCATTGCCAACATAGCTATACCAGTTCCGGCCGTCCTTGATCGGATCCCGCGTCAGGAACCGGCCCGTGGAAGAATCATAATACCGGTGGCCGAGGAGCTTGAGGCCGGTGGCATCTTGCTGGTAGCCAAAGCCGCCGCCATAGCCAAACTGCCCTTGCCAGGTGCCGGTTGAAGACGCGAAATTACCAAAGGCGTCGTACTGCTGGGTGGCATTCACCGCCTGCGAAACGCTCGTTTACGCGTCCGCTTTCTTCAACCCCGAGTGCGAGAACGTCGTTTTGGTTCCCCGCCGCTCCGACACGCCTGGTGTGAATTAGTGCGATTTTGCACTATCACTGGATGAAGTCCGCGCAGTGAAATCTAGCTGCCTCCTATAAGTATTAAATTGGCCCAATCCAGCAGTGTCAGAGCGAAAACTGCCAGGGAGACGGCTCGACATGAAGAATAAGCACCTTCTCCCGTTTGCAGAGTACGGCGGAAAAGAAGCAAGCCGATAGTGAAAATGGACGTAAGTGCAACAATTATGACAGCGGTAGCAAAAATGTAGACGAACATGCTCAGAGGCCAGGCAAACGGTGGGATAGCGGTCGCCACAATTAGCGGCAAAAGCGAGTAAGAGGCTACTAAGAACGGACGCAAATAGGGAGTAACTCGGTTTAAATCAATGTAGCGGATACCCAAAGAAGCAAGTACCCCAAAAATTGCGATCAACATCCATATTCGCATGTATCGACCATCTAAAAATGTCGGTTGGCCCTCATTAACGAGCTGCGTCGCAGCCGATGACAACCAAGTACCATATAGAGGTGGAATCGAATAGCCAGCACGAAGCAGATATCCGGCCAAGGACAGCGACAATAGAATCACAATCAACAACCACCTGCGTTCCATAATTCCCTTCTTCAGCTCCGACGCCGCTTTGCTGCTTCAATGTCGTCATTCCAATTGCCTGTCCCTCCAAACGGCCACTGCGGATAGCCACCGGCTGGCTTTGGACCAAAACCCTTCGGTGTTAAAACTGGCAGTGCGGGTATGGGCACCCGGATGCTTGGGAGGCCGATTCCGAGTCTGTAGCTGATCATTGTTGGCGGATTCTGAACTGCGGATATGGCTCCTGTAGGTCCAACCGCATAAGTAGACGATACTTGATTCGGGTCCAACGGGCTACTCGTGCCGGGTAGAAAATACCTCTCTTGCCGACCATTCGGATGCTGAATAATCACTAAGTCAACATCCATCCCTGGGGCCGAGTTGCGCCCGGGCAACACTTGGACAAACACCTGCTCTTTTCCGGGCCCTGGCTCCCCAACGACCCAAACCTTGCCTCTGAAATCTTTGTCCACAGATACTTGCACAGGATCATGCCATTCCAATCCTGTAGAGTCTATGCGGTTCACCGAATCACCATCGCAGTAAACATACCAATTTCTTCCGTCTTTGATTGGGTCGCGGGTGAGGAACCGGCCCGTGGAAGCATCATAATACCGGTGGCCGAGGAGCTTGAGTCCGGTGGCATCTTGCTGGTAGCCGAATCCACCTCCATAGCCAAACTGCCCTTGCCAAGTTCCGGTGGAGGACGCAAGATTCCCAAACGCGTCGTACTGCTGGGTGGCATTCACCGCTTGCGTAACGCCCGTTTGCGCATCTACGTTTTTTAACCCCGAGTGCGAGAACGTCGTGGTGGCTCCCCGTCGCTCCGACACACCCGGCGTGAAGGTCGCTGTACTGTCTTTCGGAACCGCATCCGTCATCCAAGTAGTTATACGATGTTGCGTTCAATGATAGACTTCTTCAGAACGGCGAAATCTGAGTATGGTCAAGTTTTCGACTCGTCCTGGCATGTGCAGTTAACTATTCCTCTTCATCATTGCCCCTAGAATATAATAGGTGCAGCTCCGTATCTGGCTTGTCCTCGATTACAATCCCGAACCGCTTCTGAAGTTCCAGAAACAGATTTCCGGCCCCAATGTCCCCTTCATAGACTTCAATAGTCTTCCCCCCACTAATAGTTAAGATCACCGCAATAAAGGGGCCAAGGAAATCAAACATAGTTAGCTGACGTATTTCTAAAATGTCTGAAAGGCAGAACCGCGCGAAACACTCACGTGTCTGCTGATCAGACATTTCCACATGAATTCCGTTGATTTCGATTTTCGCGTGTTCCAAAAATCCTCCATTTTCATTTCATAGATTACTGCTTAGCTGTTCGTCGGATACTAACCATTGCTACATCTGCGCCGCCAATTGCCCCTCCGATTAATCCACCGATGACCCCTCCCGCCAGCCTTCGTCCCAAGAGACTTTGAGGTCGAAGGGAAATTCAGTCCCACAGCCTGGGTTCCGATAGCAAGCGGGTAATTAACCCGATTCTGGAGGCGAGCCAGCTCCGCACAGCTTCAGGGTCGTGCGCCCGCACCTTCTCCGAAAGAACCCGGAGTTCTGCTTTACCCATCGCAAGCTTATGCTTGGCCACAAACTGAACATCCATTCCGAACGGCTGCGACGGGCTTTCAATCGTCACGAAGAGTACTTGATCCCGTACGTCGGTGACATAAGCTACCCGACGACCCTTCTCCGATTTGTACACAACTTCTGAGCCCATCGTGTCATTGACGACTTCTGCTACCTGAAAACCTAAAAGGCTCATCGAATGTTCAGTCGAACTTCTGATCTCCTCAGCAACACTTCTCATCTTGCTTCAAACAGATTGGTGACGATGTGCTCCATTTTGAGCCCCGAGTGTGAGAACGTGGTGGTGGTTCCCGCCGCTCCGACACACCCGGAGTGAACGTCGCACTGCTGTCCTTTATGACCGGAGCCGTCACATAGGCTCCGTTGCGTAGGTATGTGTTGGCCACGCTGTTCGTGGTCGAACCAACCCGAGTATCTAACCCGTTGTAGACGTTGGTTTGCGCCATGCCTGGCCCCGTCAACGTCACAGCCCGGCTTTCGTGGTCGTACGTAAAGGTCGTGGTTCCGGCACTCGTGCTGATCTCTTTGGTTCGACCGGCAATCTCCGGTTTGATCCTCACCAGTTTCCAACGCGACAAATGGTGATAAGTGCTAAATAGTCCTTCTTCCAACCATATCATCGCGTTTAGTTAGCGCACCATACCAAAGCTCATTGAAGCGCCTTTTGCCCATCAACCTCTCTCCGATGCTGTGTATTTCAATTGGATCCACCGTAGTCGCCGCGTCCCACTGTATAACCTAAGACGCCAAATGCACCGCATTTAGTTTCATACACGCACACCCACAACCCGGCACGGACGGGGCAGAGGTCTTTCGCGTGACGCGAAAGTCCGAGGGCGAGGCACTGGGCCGGCCGCGCCGGGAACGAAACCTACAGCATGTGGCCCATCTTGGACTTCTTCGTTTCCAGATAGCGCTCGCGGTGCGCGTTATACGGCGCAACCATCGGAACGTACTCCACGATCTCCAGGCCATAACCTTGCAGGCCTGCGCGCTTGGCCGGGTTGTTCGTCATCAGGCGGATGCGCTGGATTCCTAAATCAGCAAGCAACTGAGCTCCCAGCGAATAATCGCGGGCATCGGCCTTAAAGCCTAGCGCAACATTGGCCTCCACCGTGTCCATCCCCTGATCCTGAAGTTCATAAGCCTTAAGCTTGTTGATCAAGCCAATCCCGCGACCTTCTTGCTGGATATAAACCACCACGCCTTTGCCCGCTTCTTCAATGGCCTTAAGGGCCATCGTCAATTGGTCACCGCAATCACACCGCAAAGACCCCAGCAAGTCACCCGTAAGACAAGACGAGTGCATTCGCACCAAAACGGGCTCACTCCCCGCAACCTCGCCCTTCACAATCGCCACATAGGGGTCACGGTCCACGGTCGGCTCGTACGCGTAGAGCGTGAAGTTGCCGTGTACGGTCGGAAAGTCAATCGGCCCCGCCTTGCGAGTAATCAGCTGCTCGTGCTGGCGCCGGTAGGCGATCAGGTCGGCAATGGTCACGAGCTTCAGGCCGTGCTCCTCGGCAAATTTGAGAAGCCCAGGAAGGCGCATCATGTCGCCGTTGTCGTCAATGATCTCGCAGCCGACGCCGACGGGCTTGAACCCGGCCAAGGTGCACAGGTCCACGATAGCCTCGGTGTGGCCCGCGCGGCGAAGCACTCCGCCGGGTTCGGCGCACAGCGGAATAATGTGCCCCGGCCGTCCGAGGTCGCTCGGCTTCGCGTTGTCGTCCACAAACACCTCCACGGTTCGCGCCCGGTCAAACGCGCTTACGCCCGTCGTCGCACCTTTAAGGGCATCCACCGTTTCAGCCATGGCGGTTCCGTGGCGAGCGGTGTTCTGCTTGGTCATCATGGCGATGCCGAGTTCCGAAAGGCGTCCGGGAGTGGTGGGAATAAACGGAACGCCCTTGCCCTTGCTGATCATGAAGTTCATGATTTCGGGAGTGCAGGTCTCGCCCGCGCACACCAAGTCGCCTTCGTTCTCGCGGTCCGGGTCATCCACAACGATGATCATTTGGCCCGCGCGAAGGGCTTCCAGCGCCTCAGGAATGGTAGCGAAGCTCATTTCTAACCTAAAAGTGTACGGTATCCGGCTTGGTTCCGGTGGGCATTTGCCCAGTTGCGCGGCAATTTCGCCCATTTTCGGCTCTGATACCGTATCATAGGCACCAGGGGAACGCTTTGAAACTGACCATTGCCGTTATTCATAACCGAGACAAGCAGCGCGTGGCGGATGAGCTTGTGCGGGCAGGGTTTAAGTTCACCATCACGGCTTCGACGGGCGGCTTTTTGCGCGAAGGGAACACCACGTTCATGGTGGGGTGCGAGGCTGAAGACCTCGAGACGCTCCGCTCGGTGTTCGAGCAGAACTGCCAAACCCGCGAGCAAATCGTCAATGTTCCCGCGGTAGATATGGGTCCCCAAACCGGCCTCATGGCCAGCCCGATCAAGGTTCCCGTGGGGGGCGCGGTCATTTTTGTTCTCGATGTCCAAGAATTCCACCGCTTCTAAACCCGAGCTTTCTCAGCACTTGATTGACCAACTCCTCAGCGGGCGGTCGAACGCGCAGTCCGTGCTACTCACGGGTCCGCCCGGCGCAGAACTGCTTCCTTTGGCCCGCTATCTCGCCACGGGCTGGATGTGCCTGTCGAGCACCGAAGACGGCACCGCGTGCGGCGAATGTGCGGCCTGCCGAAGCATGGCGAGCCAGAAATCGGTGGACTTTCAGCTGATCGAAACGGCGGGCAAAGGCGGCCTCATCCGGCTGAACAAAATCGTCGAAGTTCCTGCCGACCGTGACGAAGACACCATTCCGATTCTCAGCTTTCTGCGCACCCGGCCCTTGGTGGCGAAGCGAAAGGTCGTAGTGATTTATCCCGCCGACCGAATGACGCACGAAGCGGCCAACGCTTTGCTCAAGACTCTGGAGGAACCCGGCCCCCATGCCCGGCTGATCCTCGCAACTTCCAGTCCGACCGCGCTTTTGGCAACCATCAAATCGCGCTGCCTCATTATTCCGGTGGGAATGCCCACCCCCGAGGCGCTCCACGCACGATTCGGCGAACTCACCCCCGCCGAACGGCTGTTTGGCGAAGGTTCATACGTGCGGATCGAGGCCATCCGGCTGAAAGCCGAGCCGTACAACTCCTTGCACACGCTTTCCGAGAGCCTTGAGGGCCTCACCAAGGGTTCTGCCCTAAGGGCCAGCGAACAGGTTCGGGAAATCGCGGAAGAATTTGGGCTTGGCGTTCGTCCGGGGCAAGCCGAGGCGTTGCGATGCCTCGGGCTCTGGGCGCGTTCGGTACAGAACCCTCAGCCCCACGTGCTGAATGCGATTCAGGAAACCCACCGCAGAATTCTGGGGAATGCCCACGGAGCCATCCAATTTGACGCCCTATTTGCGGAGATTCTTACCTGAAAGGACCAAATCGGAACTTATCTTGCGCCTTTTCACGTAGACTCACACATATCTGGACAGACAACGCATGATCGACGCGATTAGCCGAGCTTTTACAAAGACCCCGACTTCTCCCGCCGAGTTCGATCGTTTGATGAACGAATCGCACCGGAAGGTGTACGCGTTGGCACTTCGCCTTGCGGGGAATCCGACCGACGCCGAAGACTTGTGTCAGGAATCCTACATCCGCGCATACCGATTCTTCCACCGCTACGACGCGGAACTCTCGTTCACGGCTTGGATGTATCGCATTCTCACGAACGTCCACATTGATTTCCGCCGCCGAAAAGGACGCGTACGCACCACCAGTTTTGATACCACCAACCAGCACGGGCAGACGTGGGATTTTGCCGACTCCACTACGTCGCCCGACCGCGTGATGATGGAATCCACGCTTGAGGAGACCATGCAACTTGGTCTGCTGAGTATCGGACCGGATTTCCGAACGGCCGTGGTGCTTGCCGATGTTGAAGGCCTCGCCTACGAGGAAATTGCCGAGATCATGCAGACCAGCATCGGCACCGTGCGTTCGCGCATTCACCGGGGCCGCAAGCAATTGCGCACCTACCTTGAAAAGCATCGCAAAGGGGTGAACGCATGAACTGCAGCCGCGCTACCTCCTTGATTTCGGCTTACTTGGATTCCGAACTCAGCGGCCGAGACATGCTTTCGCTACAGCGTCACCTCAATGACTGCGGAAGTTGCCAAGCTGAACTTGAATCCATTCGGACGTTAAGGCAAGAGCTGTCTTCGCTACGGGAACCCGACGTTCCCCTTGGCTTCGAATCACGGCTCCGCGAGGCCGTTTACTCGGCCCAGCCCGCCAAAACCGCAACCGTGCGCGCTCGAACATTCCTGTTGACCGCTGCATGCGCCGCGGTCGTGACGCTCGCAGTTCAGCAATCCATGCCGCGCTCCCCCAGCCAACCGGTTTATCTGCAGAACGACATTGACACCGACCAAGCCCGACTCGCGGCGTCCGACCCACTTTCCGGGGCGGGGCCAAGCTTGGTCTCGAGTCCATCCTATGGCCCTTAACTCCCGACTTCTCTCGCTGCTCGCCACGGGCTTGCTTTGCGCGGTGGTCGGAGCCCAAAGCGGCACGGACCTCCTGCGCCGGTCCCTCGAAGCTCGTAGCCGAACGAAAGCCGTACTCGTACAGGTTCAGTCCATGCCGGGTAAGTCTTCGAGTGCGGTCACGGTGAAGGTCGAGATGGACGGATCGGGCCGCATGCGGCGAACGATTCTGCAACCGCTTCGCGTGGCCAATTCGCTTTCTATTGATGACGGCAACAGCTGGATCTCGCTCGCCCCAGATGAAAAGGTGGCCCGCGTGCAACCGTCGGTGGATCTCGTTTCCGATTCCATCGCGAACCGGATGAACCTCATCCGGAATAACTACTCCGTCAGCGCGATTCGCGGGCCCGTCATTGCCGGTCGAAGCACCGTGCTTCTTACCTGCCGCCCGAAAACCAACCGCGAACTTCCCGTTCGGCGCATTTACATCGACCAGAAGAACTTCTTGATGCTTCGTTTGGAGCTGGCAGAAGCGGACAAGGAAATCGAACGACTCGTGGACACCACGGTTGCAGAATTCCCCAGCAAGATAGACCCCGACCGATTTAAGGTTTCGGTTCCGGCGGGCTACACCGTCGAGCGCTGCACACCCACCGTGCGTCTCACGGATGCGCTCCGCGCTTCCAAGCTCGTCGGATTTTCGCCTAAAGTTCCGAACGAATTGCCGTTTGGGTTTGTGGTGGAGCATTACGAAGTCATTCGGCCCGGACCAACGTCTGGCTTGCTTGCCTTGCGTCTTTCGGACGGATTTGTCACGCTCACCGCTTATCAATGGGCGACATCCGATTCCAAGACCCGGTTTCCTTCCCAGCGATCCCGCACGATCCAGTCGAATGGACTCAAAATGGTGGTAATCGGGCAACTCGACCGGCGTCTATTGGATTTAATCATCGAGCAATTCACCCGGCTTTTGCTAGGCTCAATGGGACCGGGAACGATCTCGGAACCGAACAAGTTTGTTTGCTTACAGGCTCCTGTGGAATAGACCCTCCGGAGTCGAGATTAAAACAGTACGGGAGACTCTTAAAACATCGCTTATGGCTGATTCACGAAACTTCTTGATGCCGACCACCCTGGCCATCGCCGGAATTGTGGTGGCGGGTGCGGCTATGTCGGGCATGGTGCGCAATGGCACCTTGCCGATTGCACGAAAACCGATCCAAACCAAGCCGGCAAGCTTTTTGCCTGAAGCCTCCGGAACACGCGCGCCGGGCGGGACCATAACCCTCCAAGACCTCGATGCGCAGTTCGCAAACCTTGTGGAGAGCATCGGACCTTCGGTCGTCCACATTCAGGTGCGCGGCAAGAATGGCCAGCCCGCCGGACAAGGTTCGGGCGTCATCTACCGCGAAGACGGATATATCATCACCAATGACCACGTGGTGTCCCTTGATGGCGACGTCTACGTGATTCTGTCGTCAGGCAAGGAATATAAGGGCAAAGTCACCCGCAGCGGAGACGCCCGCAACGACGTGGCCGTTGTGAAGATCGAAGCCAAAGGCCTTCCGGCCGCTTCGTTTGCGGATAGCAGAAACGTCCGCCCGGGTCAATATGCCATTGCGGTCGGCGCACCGTTTGGACTCGAAAACACCGTCACGATTGGTCACATCAGCGCGCTCGGTCGCGCAAGTGCCGCCGGCGGTGGATCCGATATCCGGGTCTACAACGGCATGATCCAAACCGACGCGCCAATCAACCCGGGCAACTCGGGCGGTCCGCTCCTCAACATCAACGGCGAGGTCGTGGGGATTAACACTTCGATTTACAGCACCTCGGCAATGATGGGCGAGGGCCAAAACGCCGGCATCGGATTCTCCTTGCCGAGCAATCAAGTTAAGTTCATTGCCGACGAACTCATCAGCCGCGGAAAACTCATGCGCGGATACCTTGGCGTGCTTCCCGAATCGCTGAAGCCGTACGAGAAGGATGAACTCGGCGTGAGCAAGGGCGCAATTCTCCGTCAAGTGCCCGCTGATGGCCCAGCCGCAAAAGCTGGCCTCAAAGCGAATGACATCATCACCCGCGTGGGCAACATGGAGATCGTGGATGACCAAGACATCCTGAACTCGATGTTGCGCAACGCCCCGGGCACCAGCGTTTCGGTGGAATACATCCGAGACGGCAAGCGCGGCACCGCCACGGTGAAAGTCGGCGAGTTCCCGAAAGAGAACATGTCCGCCCCGCGCAACCAAGGCCAGAACGGGCCGCGCTTCTATCGAGGCAACCCGGAGGACATGGAGAAATTCTTCAACAACGTTCCGGACGAGCTAAAGGACTTCTTTAACGAAGATCGAATGGCTCCGGAATCCAGTCCCAAGGCTCCGGCCGCACCGTCGGGCAAGCCCCGATTGGGCGTCTCGGTAACGGACATTTCGACGGAAGCCCGCGCAGAGCTTGAGATTCCGAAGGGCTTGCACGGCGCGTTCGTGGGCTCGGTAGAGCCGGGCTCGCTGGCCGACCGCATTGGACTCAAGGAAGGCGACGTCATCACACGGCTGAACGGCAAAACCGTGAAGTCGGCGGCCGAACTTGTCGAGATCATCAACTCGGTCAAGTCGGGTCAAAGTGGCGACATCACGTTCCAGCGGTTCACCAACGGCACGAGCATGTCGCAAAGCCGAAGCGGCTTCAAATTCTAAGATTCTTCGGCAGAAAACAAACTCCCCGGGCGATTTTCGCACCGGGGAGTTTTTGTAGATCTAGCCACCGCGCTCGGAATGTATGACTACGGAGCCAGGGCAACGCCCGCGTGGAACTTCCGCATTCGGCGCGCGATTTCCACCGCGTGATCGGCGACGTGTTCCAGCGAGTGGAAGATTTCGATTGTGCGGAGCATTTGCCGGTCGAAGTCTTGACCGCCTTCAATCAACTCGAACACGCGCGTGCGCGCCTGCTTGTAGGCACCGTCAATTTGCCCGTCGCTATCAATGATTCGCTGAGCCTCGTCGTCGTCGAAATGCTCAACAAGGACCACCACGTCGTGAATCATTTGGACAACGCTCTCGGCCAACGCGCCCAGCGGCATGCGGAACTCGGCGGGAAAGTGTGCGCCGATTTTCCTAACCCGACGGGCAAGCTTGACGGCGTCGTCTCCGGCTTGCTCCAATTCGCCAACGACCGCTAGAGACGCCATCAAGAATCGCGCGTCTTTGCTCACAGGGGCTTGAAGGACCACAAGGTCGGTGACCTTACGCATGGCCGCTTCTTCTAAGTTGTCGAGCTCTTCGTCTCGCGTGACAACCTGTGCGGCAAGCTCAGGATCTTCGGTGATCGCGGCTTCAACGGCGGTGAGCACCATGTCCGTGACAATTGTGCTCATCTCCACAAAAATGTCTCGGACGGCATGCAGCTCGGTGTCAAATTTCAGTCTAGTCATTTCTCACTTTCCGAATAAAAGTACTACTAAGTTCGGCAAACTCCCCCAAAAAGCTCACCGGAACGCTCTACCTACCCACAATTGTGTAGGTCAACCAACCATACACTATACGTTCGGAATCTGAACTATTGTGCGGTAATCGCAAAAACTTTGACTGAGACCGATAGGGACCGGAGCGCGATTTCTCTCGCTTCGCCCTAATTTTGATGCGCGAGATTGCCAATACAATTGCTGGGCATGCATCGTCAGCCTCCCGAGTTTAACCAATGTCGATGAAAAAGCAACGCAACGCAGAGCAAGCGGTCGGAATCAGTGCCGCGAGCCGAATCACCGGAATTGAGATCCACACCCTCCGTTATTGGGAGAGTGAGTTTCCGGAGTTGCTGGGCCCTGCCCGAACCGATGGTGGCCAACGCCGATATCGCCCCGAGGACATTCAAAACGTTTTCTTGCTGAAGCGACTTTTGCGGGAAGAGATGTTTAGCATTGCCGGTGCCCGGAAAATGCTCCGCGATCAGCGGGCCCGAAACCAAGCCGCATGAGCATCGTCGCCAAGGCTGAGGAGTTCATCGAACGCGGCGAGTATTCCGCCGCCGAAACCGCGCTGACCGAAGCGCTGATCGTCCACCCCTCGGACCCCGATATTAACGCCCTCCTTGCCAAGCTCTGGCTGTGTAGCCAACGGGAACAAGACGCCGTTGAAGCACTCCAACGAGCCACGACCAGTCCACTCTTTGAAGAAGTCGCCCAGATCGCGCTCGATCATTTTTCTTGCCGCGCGGCCATGGCCGCCAAGCTCGGCGTAACCGATCCCGTGGGCGAAGACGCCCTCTCCCGACTTAGGGAAATTTTTTGCGGAAACTCTAGCCCCGATATTGGTATTGGGCTCTCTGCTTGCCTTATCGTCAAGAACGAAGAATCTCAACTTGCTCGCTGCCTCGAAAGCCTGAAAGGTGTGGCCGATGAGATCATCGTGGTGGATACCGGTTCTACCGACCGCACCCTTGAAATCGCCGAGCAATACGGCGCGAAAATTGGCCACTTCGCCTGGTGCGAGGACTTTGCCAAAGCCAGGAACGCCGCCCTTGAACTCGCGACGCAGCCCTGGTGTCTGTGGATTGACGCCGACGAAGAACTCACTGCGAACAGCGTGAACATGCTTCGCGAAGGGTTGATGCGGCCGCAATTTGGCGGCTACTTTGTTCAGATCGTCAACATGCTCGGCTCTGGCACGGAAGGGGAAACGTATGTTCACGCGCCGCTGCGGCTCTTCCGCCGTCACGAAAAAGTCCGCTTCATCGGCCGAATTCACGAGCAAATCGTGCAGGGCATCTCCGATCTCGGCTGGCGTTCCGCGACCCTCAACAACGTTTTTCTCAATCACTGCGGCTATACCACCGAGATGATGACCAGCCGGGACAAGCTGGACCGCACGCTTCGCCTTCTCAACCTTTCGATCGAAGAAGAACCCGAGTTCGCTTTCCACCACTTCAATTTGGCCATGGCGCACAGCGTCGCCCAAAATTGGCGCGAGGCCGAAGCCGCTGCCCGCAATGCCATCGCACTCATGCCCGAGCGAGCCGCATACGAAGTCTCGACCCATCACCTGCTCGTGGCGTCCCTGCTCAACCGGGGCGATTATCTCGCGGCAATTGCCGCCGCCCGCCACGCCGAATCCCTTGGCTTAGGCTGCCTGCATATTGACTACGAACTCGCACGCGCGCTTCTCGAAGCGGGTGATTTCGCAGAAGCCAAGACCGTCATTGACCGCACCTGCGAGCGAGATTGGCCCGAGAACTTCACCGGCGATTATGGCGTGTTCACCTTCAAACGCTGGGTTCTGAGAGGAAGAATTTACGCGTCACTGGGTAAGTACGAAGAAGCCCTGAAAGCGCTTGACGAAGCGCTGAAGGCGAATCCCAAACTGTCGGACGCGCACGGCGTGCGTGGAACCGTGCTCTACAAACTTGGCCGGTTCGAAGAAGCCCGGACGAGTCTTGAAGTCTGCCTAAATAATCCGAGCGACCGAATTGAAGCGACGCGAATGCTCGCCTATTGCGAGGCCGAGGCCGGCAACTATGTTGCCGCGTGTGACTATTGGATGCAGCTAAACGCCCACGGCCTTGCCGATGCAGGCGCATGGCAACAGGCAGCGCGGCAATCGCTGAGCCTCCAGCTCATCGAAGAGGCCTACCGGCTCACCCAACCGAAGTTCAGCGACGCTGTCTCGCACACCACGGATTACGCGTTGGCCTGCCTGCAGTCGGGTCACCCGCAAGTCGCGGTTCAGACGCTTACGACTCTGCTGCAAAAGCATCCGAACCATGCAAATGGCTGGTTTAGCTTGGGGGATGCACTGTATTGCATGGGCGCATACCTTCCGGCGGCGCAGGCGTTTGAGCAGGGACTTCAGCACGAACCCGCCAACTCGTCGGGCTGGCTCACGCTCGGCAACTCGCTTGCCCAAATGAACCAAGATTCGGCGGCGGCCGTGGCCTACCGTCAGGCACTAGAACTAGACCCTCAATGTGAAGCGGCAAAGAAGAACCTTGCGCAAATGACAGATTCTGCGGCCTAAGGTGTAAACTCACCTCGCTATGAATCGCATTGGTTTCTCGCTCTTGGCATTGATTGGCGCCTCTTCGGCATTTGCCCAAACCGGCAACATTTCTCTTGGTTACGAAGTGTTCTATCCGAAGGATAGTGCTCTGCGCAACGCATTCGGCAGCGTTTGGCAAGGATTTTCCATTAGCCCGCGCACGATCGGCATCCGCGAAGGTCTGCAAACGGATTTTGATATCACCGTGCTGAGCAAGGGCCGCAACGGAAACGACATTCTGCTGATCACGCCGTCGGTGGGCATCTCCAAGACGTTCAATACCGGACGCGGTTCGTCCTCGGTCCCATTCGTGGCCGTCCGAGTCGGGTTCACTTATGCGGATTACGATTTCGGCGGTAACGACCGAAAGAGAACCGTCTACAACACCAATTTTGAAGCGGGCTACGTGTTCAATGGAACCCTGCGCATCAGCGCCCGCTATGACATCACCGGAAGTACGGACGGGGTGAACTTCAACGGAGCAAGCTTCTCGGCGAGCTACCGATTGTTTAGCTTCTAACCCCCGCGAAAAAGGAACTATTGCCTCAAGAAACCGAGCGAAATCGTTGGGAACTGGTCGAGTCGGCCTTCCTCGTTTACGTCAATTCAGAAGAAGAAGATGACGCAATCGTGGAGGCCGAACTCGAAGGCCTCTGCGAAGCGGCGCATATTTCGCCCGTTGGGAACATGCGCCAACGGCTCGACCGGCCCCATAAAGGCCATTATCTCGGCACGGGCAAAGTCGAAGAACTGAAGGCATACGTCGCCGACACCAACTGCGACGTCGTCATTGTGGATGCCGAACTGAGCGGCATGCAGGCGAGAAACCTCGCCGAAGCGCTTGAGCGCAAGGTCGTAGACCGCACCCAGCTCATTCTAGACATCTTCGCGCGACGCGCCCACACGCGCGAAGGCAAGCTTCAGGTGGAACTCGCCCAGCTCAGCTACCTCATGCCGAGGCTGATGAGCCAGTACACGAAGTTCGAACGCCAACGCGGCGGCATCGGCATGCGGGGCCCGGGCGAAATGAAACTGGAAGCCGATAAACGCCTCACCCGCGACCGAATCGCGCGGCTCAACGAAGAAATTGAAGAGGTTCGCGCTCACCGTCAGCACCAGCGGCAAGCGCGGCGGCGATTCCCGTTCCCGTTTGCCACCATTGTCGGATACACCAGCGCGGGCAAGTCCACTTTGATGAACCGGCTGGCAGGCACGGACCTGCTCGCGGACGCCATGCCGTTTGCCACGCTCGACCCCACCACAAAGAAGATTGATCTACCCGAAGGGTACGCGCTCTTCCTCACCGATACGGTCGGGTTCATTCGGAACCTCCCCACCCACCTTGTTGCCAGCTTCCGGGCCACGCTGGAAGAAGTCGCCTTCAGCGATTTTGTGATCCACGTGGTGGACGTGAGTCATGAGTATTGGGAAGACCAAGTGAATGCGGTGTTGGAAACGGTTGAATCGCTGGGCGCAAGCGAGAAGCCAACCCTGACCGTTTTTAACAAAATTGACCGCCTCGCGAGCCACGAACTACTGCGCACCCTTGTGGCCGAATTTCCGAATTCGGTCGCGATCTCGGCCACCGAAGGCATCGGCATGGACGAGCTCCAGCGCAAGATCAAGGAGATGGTTCAGGCGCACCTGGGCCGGATTCGCGCCCTGGTTCCGTTCAGCGAAGCCGCTTTGGTTGAGCGCTGCTACGATTACGGCCGAGTTCTCGTGAAGGACTACCGGGAAGACGGCATCTATCTGGAAGCCGAAGTGGTGCCCGAAATGGAGCGGGTGCTGAAACCCTACCTCTTGGCCGAATGAGCGCGGTGACTCTCAAAGATTGGCTCCACGAAGCCACGCTTCGGCTGAGCAAGGCCGGAATCGAAACTGCCCGCTTAGACGCCCAGGTGCTTGCCGCCTTCTGCTTAGAGAAGGACCGAAGCTGGGTGATTGCGTACGCGGACGACTTTCCGATTACTGAGTCGGCGGGGTTGGAAGCCGCCCTGGCCCGCCGCGAACGGCGCGAGCCGCTTGCCTACATTCTTGGCCAGCGCGAATTCTATGGGCTCGACTTTTTTGTAACGCCCGCCACTTTGGTTCCGCGCCAGGAAACCGAAACGCTTGTAGACGCCGCTTTGCCCCACTGCGCGCCGCTCGCAGTGGTGTTGGACGTCGGCACCGGGAGTGGGTGCGTGGCCGTCACGATCAAAAAGTACCGTCCAGAATGCACCGTCTGGGCCTCCGACATTTCGCCCGATGCGTTGGAGATCGCCCGCCGCAACGCGTTCTTTCACGAGGCGAGCATTCGGTGGTTCGAATCGGACCTGCTGGCCGAGATTCCTGACGGCACCGTGGACCTCATCGTCTCCAACCCTCCGTACGTCGAGACTCAGGCACCTCTCATGCCCGAAATTGCCCTGTTCGAGCCGCATCTGGCCCTGTTTGGCGGGGAAGACGGCATGGAGTTTTATCACCGGCTACTCGGCGAAGCCCCGCGGGTATTAAAGCCGGGCGGTCGGCTACTTGTGGAGATTGGCGACGGTCAGTGGGACCGCATACAGGCTCTCAGGCCCCTCAACGTCACGCTGGAAGCCTATTTGGATCTGAACCGAACCCCGCGCGTGGTCGGTTTCTGCTTTCCGGCGTAGTTGCCGCGCTCCGTTGCGGTCAAGCCGCCGATGGTCGCCCAAAGGCTAACGGCATTTGTCTTTCAAACCTCGCCCGAGCGTTTTCGCTAAGACTCTGGGGTTGAGGACACCACCACTTCGGCGGTGCCTTCGGCTTCTTCGCGGGCGCGGCGAATGTAATTGAACACGTCCATCGAAAGTACGGCCAGCACCGGGCCCGCAAACAGTCCGATCGGACCGAAGGCGATGATTCCCGCGATGAGCGCAAAGAAGATCGTGATGTAGTTCAGGCCGATTCGGTCGCCAATAACCTTCGGCCGAATGAGATTGTCTATCTGCGTGACAATCCCGAACCCGATAATGGCCAGCACCCCGGCCTGCCACATCTTGCCCTGGGTGAGCATGAGCGCAATAAGCGGCACAAACACCACCGGCGGCCCTAAGAACGGGATGCAACTGAACACGGTGACCGCCGCACCCCAAATAAGCCAGTTCGGAACTCCGACGGCCGCGAACGCGATTCCAGACACCGTCCCTTGAATCACCGCCACCATGACTACGCCAACGAACACCGCATGGATTGACTGATACACCCGAGCGAGTAAGTGCTCGCCGTCTTCCTTTGGCATGGGGATCGCGGCCAAAGCCCCGCGCCGGAGCAAGTGCCCATCGCGAACCATGAAAAACGCGGTAAGCAGCGAGACCAGCGTGAGGAGCGCATTGATGGCGGTTTGCCGGAGCGCGCCCGTTGCCGCCGTGCCGATTTTCTGGGTCATCTCGGCCTGGTTTTCATCGTAAAAGTGCTGCAGGGTGAAGTCAATCTTCAAGCCCTTCAGTGTGGGACCGATGGCGGCGTCTGCTTGGGTGATCAGATCATCGAGACTAAATGTGTAACCTGCCGCGGCTTGGCCCTTGACGGCCAGGTTTATCTGCACGACCACCAAGAAGGCGACGATGCCCATGGGCAACACGACCACCAAGACGCTGGATAGTAACGCCAACCCAGCGGCGACGGTTTCGCTAAATCGTCCGCGTAGCCGACGATACATCGGCATCGTGAGCACGCTGAGGATAGCCGCGCCAAAAATGGCGGGCAGAAACGGCCACATCGTAAAGAGCACGAGGCCCGCAATGACAGCGGCAAACAGCCAAAAGCCGATGTTTTGCTTTCCACCCGGTTTCATAGTCGCTTTTCAACGCTACGAGCGGCAGGTGCCGCCCGTTGCGTATTCGCCTAGTTTGACCGGAAAGCAGGCCCTTACGGTTGCCAGCCCTTCTTGCCCGAGTACAGCCAGTTTTCCCGGAAAGCCAGCTGCTGACTCGTCGGGCTCTCGACGCTGGCAATCGTTCTCGACTGCGCGGTCGGGCCACTGACGAGCACCAAGCCGACGCGGGCCAATGCGTCTTCAAGCGGAAGTTCGCCCGGCTTCATGACGACGCGGTCGAAGTAGTCGGCCATGCCCGCGCCGCCAAACCGAATGCACTGCGTGCGAATCTCGTCTTCGGCAAAGCCCGGCTGGTCGTTCTTGTTCATTTCCCACAGGGCGAGGCATACGTCATCGAGACTGTATTTTCCGGCCGACCGCGCCCGGATCTCCGTGTCGAGGCAGAAGCCCACCAACCACCCAAGCTGGTAGTAGCTTATCTTGTAGCCGTTGCTGTTTCCGCGCCAGTTTGCGGCTTGGTAAACCTGCAAACTGGAGTTAAACGGCGATACCTCTAGGCGGGCGGGGTTTGAGCGGACCGAGCCCAGGGTGCGGGCGGCCTTTGTGTAGAGCTCTTCGGGGGTGCCGAGACCGTAGCGGGTCATGATGAGGTTGGCATAGTAGTCCGTGACGCCCTCTAGCCACCAAAGTGCACCTGTAACCGGCAGGCGGTCGTAATCGAACGGCCCGAGGGGTTCGGAGCGGATGCGCTTGACGTTCCAGGCGTGGAACAGTTCGTGGCTGAGAACGCTTTGGGTTCCGTAGCCGAAGCCTGCCGCCATGGAGATGCTGGTGGAACTGAGGTGTTCGAGCCCACCGCCACCGCTGTTGCCAGGGGTCACTCGGAAGTGCCACACGTATTTGTCGAACGGTAACCCGCCCCAAAAGTCGCTCTGCGCGGCGGTAATCCGGTGGCAGAATTCCTTGACTTTGGCTCGGTCTACGTCGGCGATCGGCCCGGCGTAATAGACAATCTCGTTGGGCACGCCTTGGACGGTGTAAGTATCTAGTTCGTAATTTCCAACCGTGATGGGGTTATCGGCAAGCACATCGTAGCTGCTGGCCGAGTACGCATTCGCGCCAAGCCTCGGGAGGCCGCAGGTGGACTTTGCCCCCTCGGCAAGATCCACGGTGAGGCGGCAATCTTCTTCCTTTCGCCCGTTGATGTAGAGGTAGGTGTTCGGGCCAGTGATGTGGAGGTTTCCGGTGGGCGTTCGGCGGGGAAGCGCGTATTCGACGGTGTATTTCTTGCCGGGCTGGGTGGTGAGTAGCCATTCGTTTTCGAGCCCCTTCGCGATCGGTACGCTTGGCTTTGCGCTGACGCCTTCTACAGCCTTGGCGTTGTCCGTGCGGAGGACATAGGCGCCCGGTGCCCAGTTAGGCAGCTTCAGCGAAGTTTTCCCTTCGGTCGCGACAAAGCTGACCGCGAGCTTGATCGGCTGGTTGTCCCGGACACTCATCGTGTAGTCCACGCGGGCGGATGCGGTGCTGACAGCGGCCAGAACGAGGGCAAAACATGTCCATCGGGTCGTCATGATGCGCTAGTTTACGCACATTTCTTCGCCGGAATCACCATGATTTGGCGGTTCGAAGTTGGAATCGTGGGGGGAGGGGGTGGGCGGGTACACTGAGTACCTCTTCCGGCCGGGGTGGCGGAATGGTAGACGCGGCGGTCTCAAACACCGTTGGGCTAAAACTCGTGCGGGTTCGAGTCCCGCCCCCGGCACCAT
>Ga0209573_1001489_pt1 | contig 35872 bp, 25 predicted proteins | sample TNRBio252014_DNA_FD_185870 | JGI IMG/M metagenome (GOLD analysis project Ga0209573, IMG submission 185870) | Wastewater treatment Type I Accumulibacter community from EBPR Bioreactor in Madison, WI, USA - TNR Reactor_6/25/2014_ DNA (SPAdes)... | ecosystem: Engineered > Bioreactor > EBPR >...
TCATGGCCCGTAATCTTCCGATCATGGTCGTTGCTCAGGCCGGCGACTACACCGCCGACGATATTGTCGACACCGCGCAGAAAGTGCTGATGACCGCAGCCGAGCGGGCGAAGCTCGCCGCCGTCGAGGACGGCGCGCAGGTCAACGATGTCACCTCGGTCCACGGCCGCACCGGCATCGTCGCCGCCGCCGCCGGCGACTACAACGCGGAACAGATCTCCGACACCCCGCTCAAAGTGCTGATGACGGCGGACGAGCGGGCGAAGCTCGCCGCCGTCGAAGACGGCGCGCAGGTCAACGATGTCACCTCGGTCCACGGCCGCACCGGTGTCGTCTGCGCCGCCGCCGGCGACTACAACGCGGAGCAGATCTCCGACACCCCGCTCAAAGTGCTGATGACCGCAGCCGAGCGGGCGAAGCTCGCCGCCGTCGAAGACGGTGCGCAGGTCAACGATGTCACCTCGGTCCACGGCCGCACCGGCATCGTCGCCGCCGCCGCCGGCGACTACAACGCGGAGCAGATCTCCGACACCCCGCTCAAAGTGCTGATGACGGCGGGCGAGCGGGCGAAGCTCAACGGCGTCGAGGACGGTGCGCAGGTCAACGACGTCACCTCGGTGCACGGCCGCACCGGTGTCGTCTGCGCCGCTGCGGGCGACTACAACGCGGAACAGATCTCCGACACCGTACATAAAGTGCTGATGACGGCGGACGAGCGGGCGAAGCTCGCCGCCGTCGAAGACGGCGCGCAGGTCAACGATGTCACCTCGGTCCACGGCCGCACCGGTGTCGTCACCGCCGCCGCCGGCGACTACAACGCCGACCAGATCCTCGATGGCACGGCCAAGGTCGTGATGACGTCCGTCGAACGCACGAAACTACAAGGCATCGCCGCGTTTGCGACGCCCAATCCCATTCGCGTCACCGCCGCAGAAAAGTCCGCCGGCACCGGAACCACCATTCGGGGGTACGCGCCGGTCGATGTGCGCGACATCGTCGCAACCTTCACCCCGGCGCCGCCCGTCGCCAGCGTCGCCGGCCGTACCGGAGCCGTCACCCTCGCGAAAACCGATGTCGGCCTCGGCAACGTCACGGACGATGCGCAGATCCGCGCGAACCTCGCCTACCCCGCGAAAACGAGCCCGGCGAGCGGCGACAAGCTGCTGCTGAGGGACCAAGCGGATGGCCAGCCGAAGCTGATCGACTGGAGCCAGTTGCCGGTGCCCGCGATTCCGGTCGCCTCGGTGCACGGCCGCACCGGCACGGTCGTCGGCCAGCCGGGTGATTACAACTCAGACCAGCTCGACGAGGGAACGCAGAAACTGCTGATGACGCCGGCCGAGCGGACGAGGCTCGCCGGGATCGAGGAACATGCCCAGGTCAATCCGACCCGGATCATCGCCGCGGAGAAAACCGCCGGCACCTCGACGACGGTCCGGGGCGTTGCGCCCATCGACGTCAAGGACATGGTCGGAACGCACGGCGTTCGGGTGGCGCTGGATTATCCTGTCAAGGCATCACCCGCGACTGGCGACAAGATCGTCGTCCGGGATCAGGCCGACGGATCGATCAAGCTGGTCGACTGGAACTCCGCGGTCGCAGCTCTCAAATCCGAAGCCGATCCTTTTCCGCAGTACACGACGACTTCGGAACTCGCCACGGCGCTCGCGACGAAGGCGGATATCGCCAGCAGCCTCATGGTGATGCCCGTGATGTTCGGGGCGGTGACGCTCTCGAACGTGACCAACGTCGAAGCCGGCGGAATCAACCGAGCCTGTCTCGATCTGTCCCGGGCGAGTCGCGCCAGGATGACGCTCAATATCGGTCCTGCCGCCGGCACCGTCGGTCAGGTCGCACAGTTCGAATATTCCGTCGAAGCGACGCCGACCACTTGGGTCGCCCTCGGTCCGACTCTTCCCCTCGATGTGCCTGCGAATGCCGGCTACATCTCGGCGTGGATCGATATTCCAGCGGTATGCAAGCAAACGACCGACGTCTGGGTGCGTTTCTGTGTCCGCGGTGGGACGGCCTCTTCCGTCGCCCTCCGGAACCCGGTTCTGCTGATCGAGAACGTCTACGTCCCCGCCGGATCATCGGCCAGCCCTATGGCGTCGAACACGTATATTCTGGACGTGACCGGAAACACGACGGATTTGCTGTTCGGTGTCGGCGCAGACGTCGCCATGACTCTGAAGACCATCTCCGTCCGGACGGTCTCCGGAACCTGCACGATCGCATTCAAGCGCAACACGGCCTCGATCATGGATGCAGCTGGCGGAACATCCTGGGCGATCAACGCGACCTCCGCGCCGATCACCCTTTCGACCAGCACGCCGCAGACGCTCCCAGCCTACGGCAAGCTTTACCTGACCGTCACCGGTGCCTCCGCGCTGTCCGGCCTGATCATCGTCATCTCCGGAGTGTCATCGTAATGGCCCGCACATATGATCTGACGGGGGCGCTGCCGGCGGGCGTCACGATTATGCCCCCGTCCGCGCAGCGCTCGGGCGGCGTGTCCGTCACCGGCACGGCGACGTTGCCACCGTCTTTCAAGATCAACGATCCGACGCTGGGCTCCGAGACCAGCCCAGCCCAGTGGCTGATCGTGCGGCTGTCGGCGACATCCGGAACGTGGGCGGGCGTCTGTTTCCGCCCTGACCAGTCGGGCCGGTACTGGTTCCGAATCCGCACCGACGGCAGAAACGTGATGCGGACGTACAACGTCTGGCTCGGGCCGGTCCACAATATTCCGCGGGCGCAGGCGGACACGGAGGCGACGAGAGATCCGGCGGTAGCTGCCGAGGCCGCCCGCACGCTGATGAAGGCGAGCAGCATACTCATATCATCGTCCAGGCTGATTCCGACAAGAGCGACGGCGACCGTGAACACGACCGCCGGGAACAAGAACCTGACCGCCGTCACGCTTGCTGGCGATAACATTGCGCCCGGTTATGCCGTGGAGTGCCCTGGTTTCCCTGCGGGGACAACGGTTTCCTCCTACAACGCAAGAACGTCGACCATAGTGTTGACGAGTTCGGCGAACGCATCGGCATCACAAACCGGCGTCGCCGCGATGATCTGCTATCCGATCACCGTCTTCCCGAGTTGCGCGTCCGGCGCGTCCGGCGTTGTCGAGTTCGTCAAGCTGCAGGCGCAGCCCGAGGGGCCGGCGGTGCTTGTCGTCGACTGGTGTTGCCCAGCGCGCGCGTTGCTGCGCATCAACACGACGACGATCTGGGGTATCCGCGTCCTCAACGCGGGCGGGATCACGGCAACCGGCATCAGCCTGTCGTTCGCGAACAGGTCGACCGGGGTTACGGTTGGGGCGGTGACGAACATTCCGGATCGCATACCGCCGGACGAAGATCGAACGATTTTCTTCGAGGTCACGTCGACCGTGGCGGGCGCGTTCAGTTCGATGGACGTGACCGTCACCTGCGATCAGGGCGACAGCGTGACGTATGTCGGCGCGCGCGGTTGGTACTACCCGGCCAAGCCGGGCGGCCTGACTGCAGGCGTTGTGCCTCCTCCAGGCGCGCTGCCGACCAAGCCTGCCGACTGCCCGCTTATCGGGGTCTGGCTGTTCCCGCCGTGGCAGCAGTGGTATCCGACAATCGCGCACACGTTCGAGCGACGCCCAGAGCTCGGCTACGCTAGTTATTACAACCCCACGTTCTGGAAATGGCACATCAAATGGCTGGCCGAGCACGGCGTTGATTATGTCTTGGTCGAGTGGATCGAGCGGATCAACGATAAAAGATACCAGACATACGCCCGTCGATGTCTTGACAACGGATTGTTGCCGGCACTGGAGGCGACGGGCTTTGTTGGAAAAATGAAGTTTGAGATAAACTACGTCTGCCAAAACGATGACGTAGCGCTTCCTCGCGATACACTAAACGAAGATATAGAGATTTATACCGGGACCGGCGCGCCTGGCACTGTATCAGGATCAGCGGACGGAGATTATTATCTTGACACTCAGGCAGTAACCGGTCAGCCACAGCGCTTGTACGGCCCGAAGTCAGGCGGATCGTGGAACACCGCATATTACGTGACGACCCCGGAGGGAACGACTCGCGCGCAATGTATTTCCGCGTGCAATTTTCTGGAGATGTTCCGCAGGCAAGTCCCGTATTTTACCCACCCGAGTTATCTATACACTCCAGGCCCTGTCGAGACAAGAAAGGCGCGCTATAGCTTTTTCAACGTAAACACTGGATTCTACGTCCAGATCACGTCGCCTTTAGGGCAAAACGACTACGCAGGGACCAAGACAGCAGCCAAGGACTTGTTTGTCCAGACGCTGCTGGAGCGCGCGAACCGCATGGCCATCGACGGCGGCGTGACCAACGGCATGTCTTGGGGCGGAGGTCAGACGGCCGGCGGGAAGTCTACCGATGGACTTCCTGGCGCTACCGCACAGGACCGCGCGAACGCCAACTCGGATTTTTGGTCCGGCCTCGGCTTCGACCGGTGCTGTTACTATAGTCTGTTGGGCCGCAATATACCGGCGAACGTAGAGGACGCGGCAAACACGCAAGCGGCTGCGATAGTGGCGTGGGGTGATCAGGAAAATATCTCTCACGGTATCAGGCCGCAACTATATATTTCCGGCGGATTTGATAGTCATCGTTGGCAGCAACGGAAGCGTATGACTGCATGGACCATCGTCGGATGGGATTATGAGCGTCTCAAAAGCCATATGGAGGCAGCAAAGACGTTTTTCACTGATAAAGCTATACCGAATGCACAGAGAGAAATTCTATTCACCGCGATCGATGAATACGGAGAGGACTCGATCTTAGCGCCGTGTGCTAAGAACGGGTTCAAGTTTTTGCAGGCGATCCGCGAGGTCTGGTATCAGGACGTTACGGCGCCGACGATCATTGGCCCGACCGATGTCTACGATACGGTCAACGTCACCAGCGCAACCGGCATTCTTACGGCTCTTCCGCAGGACAGCATCGACCTGTTCAGGTGGACCTCGACGGTCACGGCGTACCCGGTCGAAGACGGCAACACCAACACCAAGGAAGGCGTGCAAATCCCGCTCGGATCGTACCCGGCCATCGAACCGGCACGTAGCATCGGCTGCTGGACGAAGCTCGGGTAGGCGTCATCGCTCGCCCGGGATGCGTCTCCCATTCTCTCTCCTGAAGGTCGATCATGCCTCGCAATCTGCAGATCAGCGCTATCAAGCCACGCGTCCAGTATCGGGCCGATGGGGTCCGGCGGGAGTTCGTCTTCCCGTTTCCGGTGTTCACCGCGGCCAACCTCGAGGTCTACCTCGACGACGATCGAGTGACGGAGGGACTCACGTTCTCCGGGATCGGCGAAACCGGCGGCGGTTCGGTCGCCTTCGCCAACCCCCCGGTGGACGGGGCGACCGTCACCATCCGCCGCCGTCTGCTGTTGCAACGGCGGACCGACTTTCAGGAGTCCGGGCCGTTTCGCGCCTCGGCGCTGAACGACGAGCTGGACTATCTCACGGCTGCGGTGCAGCAACTTGAAACGGAGGCGGATCGATCGTTGCGGCTGCGACCGAGCGACGGAGAGGCGTCGATGGTCCTGCCGCCGGCGGTGGAGAGGGCCGGACGGGCGCTGGTGTTCGACCAGAACGGTGACGTGGCCACCAGCCCGCTCGGTGCGACGCCGGGCGGTTCACCCGCCTGGCAAACCCTCGACGACGTTCCCGAGGGCCAGACCCGCAAGCATTTCGGTCTGGAGGAGAAGGCCAAGCTGCAGCAGGTGGAAGACGGGGCGCAGGTCAATCCGGGACCGATCAGCGCCGCGGAGAAAGCGTCCGCGAGCGAAACGGCATCGCGGACGTTCTCGCCCCGTGACATCGCCGACATGGTGGCGATGCACACACCGGCCGAGGCGGTCGGCTCGGTCCATGGCCGCACCGGCATCGTCGTCGCCGAGGTTGGGGACTACACCGCGGAGCAGATCCTCGACACCGCCGCCAAGGTCCTGATGACCACGGAAGAGCGGACGAAGCTGACCGGCATCGCCGCCGGCGCCCAGGTGAACCCCGTCCGCATCCCGGCCGCGGAGAAGACCGCCGGCACCGCCACCACCATCCGCGCCTTCGCCCCGGTCGACGTGCGCGACATGGTGGCCGGCTTCGCGCCGGCGGCCCCTGTCGCCAGCGTCGCCGGTCGAACCGGAGCCGTCACTCTCGCCAAGGCCGACGTCGGCCTCGGCAACGTCACGGATGATGCACAGCTCCGGGCCGACCTCGCCTATGCCGACAAGGCGAGCCCGGCCGGCGGCGACAAGCTGCTGCTGAAGGATCAGGCCGACGGCCTTCCCAAGCTCGTCGACTGGAACCAGTTGCCGATCGCCACGGTCCCCGTCGCCTCGGTGCACGGCCGTACCGGCGCCATCGTCGCCCAGGCGGGTGATTACTCGGCCGACGACATCACCGACACCGCCGCCAAGGTCCTGATGACCGCGGCCGAGCGCACGAAGCTGAGCGGCATCGCCGCCGGCGCCCAGGTCAACCCCGGCCGCATCCCGGCCGCGGAGAAGACCGCCGGCACCGCCACCACCATCCGCGGCTTCGCCCCGGTCGACGTGCGCGACATGGTGGCCGGCTTCGCGCCGGTGGCGCCCGTCGCCAGCGTCGCCGGTCGAACCGGAGCCGTCACTCTCGCCAAGGCCGACGTCGGCCTCGGCAACGTCACGGATGATGCACAGCTCCGGGCCGACCTCGCCTATGCCGACAAGGCGAGCCCGGCCGGCGGCGACAAGCTGCTGCTGAAGGATCAGGCCGACGGCCTTCCCAAGCTCGTCGACTGGAACCAGTTGCCGATCGCCACGGTCCCCGTCGCCTCGGTGCACGGCCGTACCGGCAGCGTCGTCGCCCAGGCGGGAGATTATTCGGCCGACGACATCACCGACACCGCCGCCAAGGTCCTGATGACCGCGGCGGAGCGCACGAAACTGACCGGCATTGCCGCCGGCGCCCAGGTCAACCCGATCCGCGTCACGGCGGCGGAGAAGAGCGCCGGAACCTCGACGATCCTTCGGGGCTACGCTCCGGTCGATGTGCGGGAGATGGTGCTCGGGGCAGCCCCCGTCGCCTCGGTGCACGGCCGCACCGGCGCTATCGTGGCGCAGGCCGGCGACTACACCGCCGATCACATCGCCGACACCGCCGCCAAGGTGCTGATGACCGCGGCGGAGCGAAGCAAGCTGGCGGGAGTTGCGCAAGGCGCGCAGGCGAACCCGGCGATGGTCACGGCGGCGGAGAAGACCGCGCCGCTGGTCACGGCGTCCCGCTCCTTCGCGCCGAAGGATATCGCCGACATGATCGCCGGACTGGTCGTCAATATCGACGGCGGCGACGCCGGATCGGTGTTCGCGCTCACCATGCCCTGAGCCGCACGCCGCAGCCCCGAGGCCGCACCCGGAGACCGCACAGCCCGCGCTCTCGGGCTCGGCGGCCCCGGGGCCGGCTTTTTCTCCCCGCCAGGCTTTTTCGCTTTCTCGATCGACCGAAACGATCCTTCACGCCGCGGATCGCGTAAGATCGTCAGCGAACTGGTGGCGGACGCCCTGGCGATGACAGACCCTTTCCTCATTTTCGGCGGCACCGGTGGTGTCGGCTACGCGTTGGCACAGCGGCTGGTCGCCCGCAAATCGACGGTGCATCTGGCTGCCCGCGACGCGTCCCGGCTGGCGGCGTGTGCGGCTGCGCTCGGCGGCGTCGGCCACACCGTCTGCGACGTGACCGACCCCGCGGCCGTCGTCGGGGCGGTGGCGGCGGCGGTGGCCGGCGGCAAGTTGCGCGGGATCGCCTACTGTGTCGGCTCGATCGTCCTCAAGCCATTGAAGCGGCTGACCGTCGCCGACATGCTCGACGCGTACCGCCTCAACGTCCTGGGCGCCATGCTCGCGGTGCAAGCGGCGGAGCCTGCGCTCCGCGCGGGCAAAGGCACGGTGGTGCTGTTCTCGACCGTCGCCGCCGCCTCGGGATTTCCCAACCACGCCGCGATCGCCGCCGCCAAAGGCGCAGTCGAGGCCTTGACCCGGTCGCTCGCAGCCGACCTCGCCCCCGATGTCCGCGTCAACTGCGTCGCCCCCAGCCTGCTGCGCACACCGCTGGCCGCGTCCATCACCGCCAACGAGACGATGGCGAAGTCGATCGCCGCCATGCACCCGCTGCCCAGGCTCGGCGAAGCCGACGACGTCGCCGCCGCCGCGGCGTTCCTGCTCTCCGAGGACAGCGGCTGGATCACCGGCCAGGTCCTGGCGGTCGACGGCGGACGCTCGCGCGTCAGGACCAAAGGCTGATGGCCGCCACCCCGCCCGCTTCGGTCGCGGTGATCGGTGCCGGTATCGCCGGCCTCGTCTGCGCGGGAGCGCTGACCGGACACGGGCTCGCGGTGACGGTGTTCGACAAAGGCCGGGCGCCCGGCGGACGGATCTCGACGCGGCGGGAGGGCGGGGTCGCGTTCGATCACGGGGCGCAGTTCTTCGCAGCGCGCGATCCCGCGTTCCGCAGCGCGTTGAGCGGCTGGAGCGCCGCGGGCGTGGCTGTGCGCTGGGAAGGCCGGGTGGTGGAACTCGACGGCCCCGGCCTCGTCGTCGACACGCAGGCCGAGGAGCGGTGGGTGCCCGCGCCGTCCTCCAGCGCGCTCGCCCGGTATCTGGCGGACGGACTTCGCCTCGAGCTGGGGAACCGGGTGGTCGCGGTCGAGCGTCGCCATGACGGCTGGTACCTCGCCCGCGAAAACGAGGGATGGGCCGGACCCTTTGCGATCGTGCTGTCGACGGTGCCGATGCCGCAGGCGGTTCCCTTGCTGTCGTCCGCGCTACCCGCTCTCGCCGAGCAACTGGCGAGGGTTCGCATTCAGCCGTGCTGGGCGGTTTGCGTCGCCCCGCCGGAGCGGCTGCCGATCGACTGGGACGCCGCGTTCGTCGGCTCCGGCTCGCTCGCCTGGATCTGCCGCAACTCCGCCAAGCCGGGGCGGGATCCGGCGGAAGCCTGGGTGCTGCACGGCTCTGCGGGGTGGTCGGCCGAACACCTGGAGGCGGAGCCGGCCGCGGTCGTGGGCGCGCTGGCCCAGGCCTTTGGCGAGATCACCGGCTGCGCACTCGACCCGGAGTGGCCGGCCATCGCGCACCGCTGGAGGTTCGCACGGACCGGCCGGCCGCTGGGCCAGCCCTGCCTGTTCGATGCGGAGACGGGCATCGGGTTGGCCGGCGACTGGTGCGTCGGTGCGCGGATCGAGGCGGCGTTCCTGTCCGGGAGCGCGCTGGCGGGCCGTGTCCTCGGCATCGAAGGCGTCGCCGCCACCGTGCCGGCGCCGGCCGGAGTGCGCGAGGCCCAGTGACGGCCGGGTGCCGCACCCTGCGGTTCGTCCTCGGCGACCAGCTGAGCTTCGACATCGCCAGCCTGCATGACGCCGACCTCCAGCACGACGTCGTGCTGATGACGGAGGTGGTGGGCGAATGCACCTACGTCCGTCACCACGCGAAGAAGATCGTCTACATCCTGTCGGCGATGCGCCATTTCGCCCAGGCGCTCCGCGATCGCGGCTTCCGCGTCGACTACCGGTCGCTGGACCACGACGGCAATTCGGGAAGTTTCCGCGGCGAACTCGAGGCGGCCGTCCGGCGGCATCGGCCCGAGCGCGTCGTCGTCACCGAGCCGGGCGAGTGGCGGGTGCTGGAAGACATGCGCGGCTGGCAGGCGGCCTGCGGCCTGCCGGTGGAGATCCGCAGCGACGAGCGATTCTTCGCCTCCAAAGCCCTGTTCGCCCGGTGGGCCTCCGGCCGCAAACAGCTTCGCATGGAGTTTTTCTATCGCGAGATGCGTCGGAGCGCGGGACTGTTGATGCAGGTCGACGGCGAGCCGGAGGCGGGCCGTTGGAACTTCGACGCCGAGAACCGCCGTCGCCTGTCGGAGGCCGAGCGTCCGCCGGGCCCGGCTCGGTTCGAGCCCGACGAGACGACCCGCGCGGTGATGGACACCGTCGGCCGGCGGTTCGGCGAGCACTTCGGCGCCATCGAGCCCTTCTGGTTCGCTGTCACCGCCGCGGACGCCGAGATTGCCCTGCAGCAATTCCTCGCGCTGTCGCTGCCGCGCTTCGGCGATTTTCAGGATGCGATGAAGCAGGGCGAGCCGACCCTGTTCCACGCCGTCATCGGCCTCTACCTCAACGTCGGCCTGCTCGACCCGCGCGAGGTCTGCCGCCGCGCCGAGGCCGAGTATCGCGCGGGCCGGGCGCCGCTGAACGCCGTCGAAGGGTTCATCCGGCAGATCCTGGGCTGGCGCGAGTTCATCCGCGGCATCTACTGGCTGAAGATGCCGGAGTATGCCGAGACCAACACGTTTTGCGCCGAGCGGCCGCTCCCGTGGTTCTACTGGTCCGGCGAGACCGAGATGAACTGCCTGCGGCAGTGCATCCGCCAGACCCGCGACGAGGCGTACGCGCACCACATTCAGCGGCTGATGGTCACCGGCAACTTCGCGCTGCTGGCGGGCTTGGCGCCGAAGGCGGTGTGCGAGTGGTATCTCGTCGTCTACGCCGATGCCTACGAGTGGGTGGAGCTGCCGAACACCCACGGCATGGCGCTGTTCGCCGACGGCGGCCTTCTCGCCTCCAAGCCGTACGCCGCCAGCGGCAAATACATCGACCGGATGTCCGACTACTGCCGGCATTGCCGCTACGACCCGCGCGAAACCACGGGCGAGACCGCCTGCCCGTTCAATTTTCTCTACTGGAACTTCCTCGCGGAGCACCGCTCGAGGCTGCAGGCGAACCCGCGGATGGCGCTCGTCTACAAGTCGCTCGACCGCATGGCGGACGAAAAACGGGAGGCCGCGCGCTCGCAGGCCGCCCGGTTCCTCGCCACACTGAAGTGACGATCCGGTCGCCGGCCCGTCACGCGGCCAGCGGCACCGTTCGCTCCAGGACCTCGAAGGCGTCGTGCCGAACGTGGTTCTGACGCATCTCCTCGCGCAGCAGCTCCTCGGTGACGATCCCCTTCTCGACGCATTCGCGCAGCAGGCCGAAGAAGAAGCGCTCCTGATTCGGGTCCGGGTGCGGGACATAGTGGCCGAGGAAGGCGTAGTCGCCGAACACGCGGCGGCGAATCTGGTTCAGCCAGCCCAGCACGATGAAGCCGGACGGCTTCTCCGGCAGCATGAAATCGACCGGCAGCCCGGTCTTCCACGGCTGCGTCTTGCGCTTCGTCGTGTGCAGCATCTTCGTCGCCGGCGTCAGCTTGTCGAGATCGTTCCACTCGTTCTCCAGCACGCCGATGCTCTCGGGCGCTTCGTAGAGCAGGCCGATCCACTTGGCGTAGTCGCGCTGCATCGCGAACATCGCCGCGAACTGCTCCTCGACCTTCCAGTGCGTCAGCTTGGCGCAGTCGAGCAGCATCACGCTGGTCGCCATCACGCCCTTCTTTTCCTTATAGCCGGAGCGCGGGCGGGCCATGATCGCCGCCCCCTTCATGTCGCGCGAAAGCAACTCCCACACGTCGCCGACGGCGAACACGTCCGGATCGATCGCCACGGCGCGGCCCTCGTATCCCATCAGCTGCGGCGGCAGGAAGCGGGTCGGGGTGAACGACTGCAGGTCTTCCATGTGCCACTGCCGGGTGACGCCATCCCGCAGATACGGCTGTCCCTCACGCTCCCACAGGAACGGAAAGTCCTTGGTGTGCATGATGCGCACGTCGAAGCCCTCCGGGTTGGCGGAGTTGCGCTTCAGCGAGTACTCGGCCACCAGGGCGCCGACGATCTGCTTGTGATTGGTCTGGATGAACACCGTTGGTTTCACGGCACGACTTCCATGGTTATCAAAACGACCTTGGTCCGATGTAGCAGAACGATCCGGCGCCGACAAGGTTCGCTCAGGTTTGTTCGAACAGGCCGCGCAGCCGCTCGACGACGCGGGGAACATCGTCCGGTGCGCTGCCGGCCTGCGGCGGGGCGAAGGGGTCGCCCAGGCGCACCGCCATGCCGCCGTCGATCAGCGCGCCGTGCACCAACTCGAACTCGCGGGAGTAGCCGACCAGGCCGGCGTCGTAGAGAACGTCGCCGAGGCGGGTCAGCAGGGAGCCGCGGCCGTCGGCGGCCGGCTGGAAGATGTCGGCAAGCCGGGTCTTCAGTGCCGGCCAGAGCCCGCCCGCGACCGGCAGGGCGAAGATGGCGAGCGGCCGGCCCAATCGCGCCACCTCCACCAGCATCGAGACGCTGTCGCCGGTGACGACGAACCGATCGGCGAGGCCGAGCAGGCCCTGATAGGGATTTTCGGTCGCCTCCGCCGTCCAGCGGAACAACCGGCTCCCAACCGGAAGCCCGGCGGCGAGCGCCTCGACCACGTCCGGCGGCGTCCTTCGGCTGGTCGTCACGAACAGCGAGCCCTGGCCGCCGGTGGTGCGCAGCAGCGCGGCCAGGAAGTCGCGCGCCACGGCCGCGTCGAAGACGAACGGCTTGGTCGGGCCGCCGACCAGTACCGCGGTGAGCGGCCGCGCCAGTTCGGCCAGCCGGTCCCGCCAGGCTTCTGCGCCAGCGGCGACGGCGGCGGGGTCGATGCGCATCAACGGCAGGCGCAGGCGCAGGACGTTGCCACGGTCCGGCAGCAGGTACTGCGGCGTCGCCAGCACCAGGTCGAAGTCGCGGAGCATCCGCCGCGGCCGGCCGACGATGGCGACCTTCGTCCGCCCGCCGGACTGCGCCTTGATCCACATCGCCGCCATCGACGGCCGGCGGCCCACCGTCAGCACCAGGTCCGGCCAGGGCGGCTGCAGCGGGTCCGAGGCGTCCCGGTCGATGTGGTAGAGCGACGGGCGGAACGGCGGCTTGCCGGTGCGCCAGCGCGCAAGGAAGCGCATCACCTTGCGCTCGAGCGGCCACGCCAGCGCGTCCGCGATGATCTCCACCTGCGCGTTGTCGCCCAGCTTCTCGCCGATCACCAGCCAGACCCGTGGCGGTGCGCAGCGGGACGCACGGGCATCGGGCAGAGGCTGGGGGGCGTCGGGTGTCACGTATCGGGCTCCGCGCGCCGGTTGATCTGCTGGGCGCGACGCGAGCCTAACGGAGGATCGACTCGCCGCAAACAGCGGTTACAATCCGCCCGGTCTACGGCGGGGGTCCGGCCGCCGGGTCGCCCCTCGTCCGTAAGCCTTGAGCCATCGAAGGAGACGCCGCATGCCGTGCACGCGAATCGCGACCGCCGTCGCCGACACCGCCGCCACCCGTATCGGCGCGAGGATCGGCCGATGATCTCGCGTCGTCCCGGCGGGCCGATCCTGCTGGTGGGCGCGGACGGCCAGACCGGCCAGGATCTGCGCCGCACGCTGTCGCCGCTGGGCGATGTCGTCGCCGTCACCCGCCGCGAGGCCGACCTGGCCGATGCCGATGCCCTGCGCCGGATCGTCCGCGAGCACGCGCCGTCGCTGATCGTCAACGCCGCCGCCTACAACGCGGTGGACCGGGCGGAGACGGAACCAGACCTCGCCGACGCGGTGAACACGCGGGCGCCCGGCATCCTCGCCGAAGAGGCGGCGCGGCTGGATGCGGCGCTGGTGCACTATTCTTCGGATTACCTGTTCGGCGGCGACCTGTTCCTCGGGCCGGACGGCCAGCCGCGCCCGTTCCGCGAGGACGATCCGACGGCACCGCTGAGCGCCTACGGCCGCAGCAAGCTCGGTGGCGAGGAAGCGATCCGGGGGACCGGCTGCGCGCATCTGATCTTCCGCACCAGCTGGGTCTACAGCCGACGCGGCCGAACCTTTCTCGCCGCACTGCTGCGCCTCGAGGTCAAGAGCGAGGAGCTGAAGATCGTCGACGACGAAATGAGCAGCCCGACCTGGGCGCCGTCGCTGGCCGACGCCACGGCGCTGATCCTGGCCGCGTGCTGGTCAGGCGGCGGCACCGCCTCGCTGCGCGAGCGCCAGGGTATCTACAACCTCTGCGGCCGGGGCTGGTGCAGCCGCTACGGCTTCGCCAGCGCCGTCTTCGCCCATCACGAGGCGCGCGGCCGGACGGTTCCGCGGCTGCGCCCGACGACGAGCGCGGAGTTTCCGACACCGGCGGCGCGCCCGGCGTTCTCGGCGATGGATACCAGCCGGGTGCGCGAAACCTTCGGCATCGGCCTTCCCGACTGGCGGGTGGGTGTGGCGCTCTGCCTCGCCGACTGAGTGCCGGCGCCCGCCTCAGGCGTGGCGCACGACGCGGCGGCGGCGCGGCGGCGCGGCGGGGCCGACGCTGGCCGGTGAGGCGCCGACCACCACCGGAGCCTCCGCCGACGGCGACGGCGATGCGGCCGCCTTCGGCTCGGCGGCTTCCGGCGCGTCGATGGCATCCGGCGTCTCCGCGGCGTGGACGGCCGTGCCGGCGGCGGGCGTCGCCCTCGCCCCCCAGTACGGAGCCCGGTTGGCGAATGCGGTCCAGGCGCGGATCAGGTCCTGCTCGCGGCCGTCGCCGACATGGCTGTGCCAGCCGACGACGAGGCCGGCTGCGTAGCCGATGCGGGCGCGCTCCTTGCCGCGGGCGGGCTTGATCACCTGCTTCAACAGCTTGCGGGCGACTTCCACGTCGTTGCTGGTCCCCAGCGCATCCTGCAGCGATTTCATCGCCGCCAAGTACGGCGTCACCCGGCGCCGCGAATACAGGGACGCGAAGAACTCGGTGGCGTAGCGCAGCTTCTTCAGATGGATCCGCACTTTGTGCCGCGATTCCGCGTCGAGCGTCTCGAAACCCTCGGCCGCCGAAAGGAGCTGGTCGTAGATGCCGTCGAGGAGGTGGTGCGCGATCGACTGCGCGTTCTCCTGCAACCTCGCCTGCGCTTCGGGGGCCTTCGCGTCGCGCCAGCCCCGCCCCTCCGCCCACGCCCCCAGCAGCAGCACCAGCCCGACATACCGCTGCGAGCCGACCGCGGCCTGGGCACGTTCGTAGGCCGCGGCTCGCTTGCCTTCGACCGTTTCCGCCAGCGTCACGAGGCGGTCTTCGTCCCGCATCTGTTTCAGCACCGGGGCGAGCACCTCGGCCACGAACACGTCCCAATCCCGCGCCGGGCCGAGTTCGCGGATCAGCCACTTCAGCTCGCCGGTGATGTGCGTCCCCTGCTCCGCCGGGATCAATCCCTCGTAGAGGGCGAGGCATGACCGCAGGCGGCGGACCGCCACCCGCATCTGATGCACGCCCTCCTCGTGGGTGCGCTCGAGTAGGCACTGCTCGTTGCCGCGAAGATGCTCGACGCAGCCCTGGACGATGTCGGCCAGCGCATCGTCGGCGGTGGTGGACGATGCGAGCTCCGGCAGCCGTGCCTTCTTCCACCTCGGCCGCTCCCGCTGCGCCCCGCCGTCCGGGTCCGCCGATCCATCCGCCGTCGTCATGATGGGTCCTGTCCCTGTTTCCCCGGGTACGGATCACCTGCCCGCGCCGCGGCGCCTCGGCCAGATCCGCCCGCGGTAATCATCGTGACACATTGGCATCGCGCATTCATCGTCAAGGAGCGACCCCCCGATCGACCGCACCCTGGCCGCCCCGTTTCCGGCGGTGCGGTGTTCACAGATCGGCCATCGGCGCGACCCCGAAGTGGTCTCTGATGCGACGGATCAACTGGTCGCGCACCTGACGGTAGGCGTCGAGCCGCGAATCGCGGCTGCCTTCGATCACCGTCGGATCGAACGTGTTCCAGAAGACGACCTCGCAGGCCATCACCCGGGTCATCTCGACCGCGCGGTGCTGCGCTTCCGGCGAGAGCGAGATCACCTCGTCGAACGAATCGTCCTCCAGGTCGTCGAACGCCTTCGGCCGGTGTGTGGCGATGTCGATGCCGATCTCGTCCATCACCTGCACGGCGAACGGATCCGGCTCCTCGGCCGGCCGCACGCCGGCGGAATCGACGAACACGCGATGTCCCAGCAAATGCTTGAGAATGCCTTCGGCCATCGGCGACCGAACCGCGTTGTGGGTGCAGGCGAACAGCACGGCGGTGGAGCCGTTTGCCATGAGCGGCCTCTCACCGGCGAGCGGCGCCGGGCGCAGACGCGGCACGGGACGCGGCGGCGCGTCTCACCGCCGGATGTGCAGCACACAGATCAGCGTGAACAGCCGTCGCGCGGTATCCTTGTCCATCTCGACCTTGTCCGACAGGCGCTCGCGGAGAACGTCCGCACCGTCGTTGTGCAGCCCGCGGCGACCCATGTCGATCGCCTCGATGCGACTCGGCGTCAGCGTCTTGATCGCGTTGAAGTAGCTTTCGCAGATCAGGAAGTAGTCCTTCATGATCGACCGGATCGCCGAGACCGGCAAGGAGAACCGTGTCACCTGCAGGTCCATCTCGTCGCAGACGACGAACCAGAGGCGTTCGCCGTTGGTCGTCAAATGCAGGACGTACGGCCCGCGGTCGCAGCCTTTGAGGGCGAATCGGTTGTCGTCCAGCAGATCGTAGAGCGCCGCCTTGCGTTCATGGTCGACGGTGGGGCTGAGGCGGAGGCCGCGGGTGTCCTCCATGTCCAGTCGGATGATCCGATCCGTCCGCGGTGCCTCGCCTCCCGCTTCCGGTGTGGAGGTCGTGGCTGCGGCCGGCGGCTCAGCCAACCGGGGACCTCGCCGGTGCGCCGCTGCCGTCGCCGCTTCGGGTGGCCGCCGCGCTCCGCATCGAGGTCACTCCTATGCTTCCGCCGCCGTCGGCCTGCGGTTGACGCGGATCGCGACCGAGCGGGCGTGCGCGTCCAGCCCCTCCGCCTGGGCGAGGGCGATCGTCGGCGGCGCCAGTCGGGCGAGACCGTCGGCATCGCAGCCGAGGAAGGTCGAGCGCTTCATGAAATCGAGTACGCCCAGGCCGGATGAGAACCGCGCGCTGCGCCCCGTCGGCAGCACGTGGTTCGGCCCCGCGACATAATCGCCCAGCGCCTCCGGCGTGAAGCGGCCGAGGAAGATCGAGCCGGCGTTGCGCACGCGGCCGGCGAATGCCATCGGCTCGTCGATCGCGAGCTGCAGGTGTTCCGGCGCCACCCGGTCGATCAACGGCACTGCGTCGTCGAGGTTGTCGACGACGATCACGCAGCCGTTGTCCCGCCAGCTCGCCTCGGCGATCTCGCGGCGCGGCAGCACGAGAAGCTGCGTCTCCACCGCGGCCGTCACCGCGTCGGCAAAGCCGGGATCATCAGTGATCAGGATCGACTGCGCCGCGGCGTCGTGCTCGGCCTGCGCGAGCAGGTCGGCTGCGATCCAGGACGGATCGTTCCGCCCGTCGGCGACGACGAGAACCTCGGAGGGGCCGGCGATCATATCGATGCCGACCTGGCCGAACACGCGCCGCTTCGCCGCCGCCACCCAGGCGTTGCCGGGGCCGACGATCTTGTCGACCGGCGCGATCGAGGCGGTGCCGTATGCCAGCGCGCCGATCGCCTGCGCGCCGCCGATGCGATACACCTCCTCCACCTGGGCGATGCGCGCCGCCGCCAGCACCAGGGGATTGAGCCGGCCGCCCGGCGCGGGCACCACCATCACCAGCCGCCGGCAGCCTGCCACCTTCGCCGGCAGCGCGTTCATCAGCACCGAGGAGGGATAGGCCGCGCTGCCGCCCGGCACGTACAGCCCGACCGCGTCGATCGCCGTCCACCGCCAGCCGAGGCGGATGCCGTCCGCATCGGTGAGGTCGAGCCCTTGCGGACGCTGGTGATCATGGAAGGCGCGGATCCGCGCCGCGGCGAGGTCGAGCGACGCCAACGTCACCGGATCGCACTCCGTGACGGCGGCGGCCATCTCCTCGCGGGAGACGCGCATCGTCGTCGTGTCGAGCTCGACGCCGTCGAACCGGCGTGTGGACTCGAAGACCGCCTCGTCGCCACGGGCGCGGACGTCGGCCAGGATCGCAGCGACGGTGGCGTCCACGTCCTCCAGGGTTTCACGCCTGGCGCTCAGCAGTGCCGCGAAGGCCGCCTCGAAATCCGGATCGCCGGCGTCAAGCCGCTTCGGCACGGATCGCTCCCCGGAACCTCTCGATCCAGTGGCCGATCTCCGCCGGCCGCGTCTTCCAGGCGGTGCGGTTGACGGCGAGCCTGGAGGTGATGTCGGCGATGCGCTCGACCTCCACCAGGCCGTTGGCCTTGAGCGTGGCACCACTGGACACGAGGTCGACGATCCGCTGGCTGAGCCCCAGCACCGGTGCCAGCTCGATCGCCCCGTTGAGCACGATGCACTCCGCCTGCACGCCGCGGCCGGCGAAGTGCCGCGCGGTCAGCCGGGGATACTTGGTGGCGACGCGGATATGGCTCCAGGTGCGCGGATCGTCCTCGGCGGAAAGGTCCGCCGGCTGACACATCGACATTCGGCAGGCGCCGATGCCGAGATCGAGCGGCGCGTAGATTTCCGGATAGTCGAACTCCATCAGCACGTCGTTGCCGGCGACGCCCAGGTGCGCGGCCCCGAAGGCGACGAACGTCGCCACGTCGAACGAGCGCACGCGGATCAGATCGAGGCCGGGGACGTTGGTCGAAAACCGCAGCTGCCGGGCGTCGTCGTCGGCGAACGCCGCCTCCGGCTCGATACCGGCCGCGCTCAGGACCGGCGCCAGTTCCTGGAGAATCCGGCCTTTCGGCAATGCCAGGATCAGTCGCTGCGTGGACAAGGGCGGCACCGTGAGCTTCGGGATGACTGCCGTGGACCTAAGCCGTCGCGCCTGCGGAGTCCAGCCCCGAGAGCCGCGGTGGTCCCCGGAGACCTGAAAGAGGACGCCGGCCCGACGCGGTCACGAACTCATGCCATGAACCGGCAGGCCTGCTTTCTCAATTTCGAGTTGTGCATAGGGCATCTGTCGCCGGCCTTCGGCCCGCGAAGACAGGCAGCAGGTTGGCAGCGCGCGATCCGGTCGGTTGAATTTTCCCACCCGACGCGGCGCCGAAGGCCGGCCAAGAGGCAGGGCGTGGAATTCGGCGTGAGCGACAGGCTTAAGTCGTTTCGCGAGGAGAAATCAACAGGGTTATCCACCGGAAATGTGGATATGTGTAAGCTTTGTAACAATTGCTCGCCGAAGTTTAATCCGCGCTTTTGCGAAGGCGCGAGGGCCTGGAGCGGCGCACCCGTCGGGTTTGCGGCCCTTCTCGGCAAGAAAAGCCCGGGCCGCACCGCATCCCATGCTGTTCGCTGGGAAAAACTGTCAACACCCTTGGTCGGCGGCGTTGTGCCGGCCGCCGGCGCTCAGGCGTGGCCGGCGGCGTCCGACAGCATGCGGGGATCGATGCCGATCTTGGCGATCGCCCGATCCCATTTCGATCCGAGCTGGCGATCGAAAACCAGATCTTCGTCGGCGGCCACGTGCAACCAGCCGTTGGCGCGGATCTCGCCGTCGAGCTGGCCGGGCCCCCATCCGGCATAACCCAGGGCCAGCAGATGTTGGCGGGGTCCGCCGCCCGCGGCGATCGCCCGGAGGATGTCGACGGTGGCGGTCAACGAGATGTCGCCGGCCACCTGCAGCGTCCCCTCCTGACGATAGTCGGGCGAGTGCAGCACGAAGCCGCGCCCGGTCTCGACCGGACCGCCGAAGTGGATGACGACGGGCGGATGCTCGACCGCGGCCTCGATACCGAGTTGTTCCAGGAGATCGCCGAAGGTCAGCGAATCCAGGACGCGATTGACCACGAGCCCCATCGCGCCTTCGGGACTGTGGGCGCACATGTAGACGATGGTCCGGGCAAACCTGGGATCGCGCATGTTCGGCATGGCGATGAGCAGTTGCCCGACGAGATGGCTATCGAACTGAGTGCCTCGTCCCATCTTCGTGTCCTGCCCCTGACTCCTCAATATATCATCGTCGGAGCGTCGCTTGTCCACCGCCCGAAGCCCGCTCATCGGCGCCACGGGCTGGAGCGAAGGTTTCGCCGGCCGCCTCAACACTTCGTGATCGCGCCCACCGTGATCTCGCCGGTGCCTTGTCCGCTTCCAGCGGACGTGCCCTAATCACCGCGCGGTCGCGAAACGCCGCGACACCTCCCGATCATGGAGATTAGACGTGATTCCCAGGGCGCTCGTTCCCGCCGTCTGCGTTGGAATGCTGGCGCTCTCGGCGGCCTTCGCCGCGAACGGGGCGACGGCGGCACCGGCGTCCGCCTGGGCGGAGAGCGAGCACGTGGCGGTTCGCGCCATCTCCGCCGCCGACGCGGTCGGCGGGAGCGGGCGGGTACAGCTCGGGCTGGAATTCCGCATGGACCCCGGCTGGCACATCTATTGGCGATCGCCGGGCGACGCCGGCTATCCGCCGCGTGCCGACTGGTCGGAATCGGTCAACCTCGCCTCGGCGGAGCTGAGCTGGCCTTCGCCCGAACGGATCACCGTTCTCGACCTGCAGACCATCGGCTACAGCGATCGGGTGGTGCTGCCGGTGGCCGTCCGTCTGCGGCAGCCGGAAGAGCCGCTCGCGGTGCGCGCCACCGTCGATTACCTCGCCTGCGCCGACATCTGCGTTCCGCACGTGGCGGTCCTCGCCCTCGACCTGCCGGCGGGCCCGGCCACGCCTTCGGCGTTCGCCGCAGACATTGCGCGGGCGGGCGAGGCCGTTCCAGGAGCCGGCCCCGGCGGCGACATCACGGTCGAGGAGGCGGTGCTGACGGGCACGCCGCAGCGGCCCGAGCTCCGCGTGGCCATTCGCTCGACCGCGCCGCTCGACGCACCCGACGTCTTCGTCGAAGCGGAGCCGCCGCTGGCCTTCGGCGCGCCCACACGCACCCTCTCGCCGGACGGCCGCCTGGCCGTGCTGCGCATGCCGGTGGTCGACGCCGGGGAAGTTGGACGTCCTCCGCTCGGCGGCCTCGCCGCGACGCTGACGGTCGTCGACGGCGACCGCGGCATCGAGCGGCGGACCGTCCTGCGGCAGGAGACGGCGCCGGCGCAGCCGATCGGAGACGGCACCCGTGGACTGGCGGCGATCCTGGCGCTGGCCGTCCTGGGCGGGCTGATCCTCAACCTGATGCCGTGCGTCCTGCCGGTCCTGTCGATCAAGCTGCTGGCCGTGGTCGGTCACGGCGGCGGCGACCGCCGGGTCGTGCGCGCCGGCTTCGTCGCCACCGCCGCCGGCATCGGCTTTTCCTTCCTGGTGCTGGCCGGAGCCCTCGTCGTCCTTCAGGCGGGGGGGGCGGCGATCGGCTGGGGCCTGCAGTTCCAGCAGCCGTGGTTCCTCACGGCGATGATCCTCGTGGTCACCCTGTTCGCCTGCAACCTGTGGGGGCTGTTCGAGGTGCCGTTGCCGCGCGCGATCGGCATCGCCGACGAACACGCCGGCCGGGTTCGCGGCCTCGGCGGCCACTTTCTCACCGGTGCGCTGGCGACCCTGCTGGCGACGCCCTGCTCCGCGCCGTTCCTGGGGACCGCCGTCGGCTTCGCCCTCGCCCGCGGCCCGACGGACATCTTCGCGGTCTTCGGCGCCGTCGGCTTCGGCCTGGCACTGCCCTACCTCGCGGTCGCCGCGGTCCCCGGCCTCGCCACCCGCCTGCCGCGGCCGGGCCGCTGGATGGCGACCCTCCGCCGCGTGCTCGGCTACGCGCTGTTCGGCACCGCCATCTGGCTGACCTGGGTCCTGGCCGGACGGACCGGCGTGCCCGGTGCGCTGCTGGTGGGAGCGCTGGCGGCCGGTGTCGTCGTCGTCCTGAGCATCCGCGAGACCCTGCCCCGTCACCTGCAGCGGGCGACCGGCGTGGCGGTGCTGGCCCTAGGGCTGGCCGCCTTCGTCCTGCCGCCGGCGCCGGAGGTGACGCGACCCTCCACTGCCGCCGACGGGTTTTGGCAGCCGTTCGATCCGCAGCGCATCCCTTCGTTGGTCGAGGGTGGGGCGACCGTCTTCGTCAACGTCACCGCCGACTGGTGCCTGACCTGCAAGGTCAACGAGCGGCTGGTTCTCGCACAGGATCCGGTGCGCAGCCGGCTGGGCAGCGAGGGCGTCGTCGCCATGCGCGGCGACTGGACGGCCCCCGACGACGGCATCGCGCGATACCTCGCCGGCTTCGGCCGATATGCGATCCCGTTCGACGCCGTCTACGGGCCGGGAACTCCGGACGGCGTCGCGCTGCCGGAGTTGCTGACCGAGCGGGCCGTCCTCGACGCACTCGATCGCGCCCGGGGGAACGGGGCGACCGCCGGCCGTTGAGAACGCCTCGCAATTCGGCTTTGCATTTCCGCGGGCGCCCGGTTATCTCATGACTTGCAGGTCCGCCATGGCGGCGGGTCGGACTTTCAGCGGGATATGAAGGGGGCTGACGATGACTATAGGCGTAGGCGACAAGCTGCCGTCGGTGAAGATGATGCAATGGGGCGAGAAGGGCCCTCAGCCGATCACCACGGACGAGCTGTTCAAGGGCAAGAAGGTCGCACTGTTCGGCGTGCCGGGCGCGTTCACGCCGACCTGTTCGGCGAAGCATCTGCCGGGTTTCGTGCAGCACGCGGCGGCGTTGAAGGCCAAGGGCGTGGATGCGATCGTCTGCACCTCCGTCAACGACGTGTTCGTGATGAATGCATGGGGCAAGGATCAGGGCACCGGCGACAGCGTGACGATGCTGGCGGACGGCGACGCCGCCTTCACCAAGGCGACGGGGCTCGAACTCGACCTGACCGGCAAGGGCCTCGGCCTGCGCAACCAGCGCTTCTCGATGCTGGTGGACGACGGCGTGGTCAAGGTTCTCAACATCGATCCTGCCGGCGGCTTCGAGAAGACCGACGCCGAGACGCTGCTCTCGCAGATCTGACCGGGTCCGCAACCGGCCTCTTCGCCCCACGGGCTGCCCAAGTCGCAGCCCGTTCCGGGGGAGGTGCAGAGCCGCGGCTCTGCGCCGTGGGGAATCGTCAGGCGGTCTGCATCTCGCAACGCTGGGCGGCATCGCCGAAGGGCACTGCGCTCAACACACCCTCGATCCCGGCCATCGGCGTGACGAACGGCTTGTAGGCCATGTCCTGGATCAGGATGTGGTGCAGCAGCCAGCCGCGCAGATACTCGCCCATTTCCGCCGCCATCGACGCCGCGTCGCTGCGACCGCGCCGCTGCCGCAGACATTCGACCACTTGGCAGAACTCCTCGTGCTCGCTCTGATGGAACGCGATTTCGGGAAAGTCGCAGGCGGCCAGCACCTGTTCTTCGCGCGCGAAGTGATATCGGCAGTAGGCGACGAGGGTTTCCATGACGATGCCGACGACGCGTTCGGCATCTTCGGGCACGACGTCGTCCAGCAAGCTGATGATGCGCACCAGACAACGATGATCGGCGTCGAGCGCGGCAACGCCTACGCTCATCGCCTCAGTCCACGTGAACCCGTGCATTTTGCGCCCCTCGGCTGATGTTGCAGTGCGCGAACACCATTCCACAATTCTCTACCATAAAGTGGCGGCCAGCAACCGTTACATCGACGTGCCGGCTATGCTTTTTCCCTGGGAAGAGCAAATCGGGCACCACTGGCAATCCGGTGTCGACGGGTGTCAACTCCGCACTCCCGGCGGGCGCGGGACGCCGATCCCGGGAGAGAAGGGAGGCCTCACATGACACGCAATCCGATCCGATATGGCTTCGTCGCCTCCGGCGGCGGGTATCGCAGCTTCTACACCGCGGGCGCGCTGGTCTCGTTGCGGCGCCGGGGCGTGCCGCTGGTGCATATCGCCTCCACCAGCTCCGGCAACAACATCACGCTGGATTACCTGCTGTGGGATCCGCAGGCGGAGGAGCTGCCGCCGGTGCTGACCCGCACCATGCGGCTCGGCCTTCGTGACATCTTCCAGGTGCTGTCCAACTTCCTCGGGCTGCGACCGTCGCTGCTGCCCAACGGCTCGCACCTGTTCACCGTCGACAAGGACAGTTGCCGCAAGTCGCTGCAGCTCGACGACCCCGCTCGCCGCGCGACGCTGGCGGCGGCACTGCAAACCGTCCGCTGGGACATTCTCGCCACCAACCTGACGCGCAGCGAACGCCGGGCGTTCGACGTCAACGCGATCCTGCGGTCCATCGACGACGCCAGCCTGGACCAGTTCATGGACGCGTTCCTCGCCGGGATCACGACGATCCCCTACTTCAAGGCGATCACGATCGAGGGCGACTACTACATCGAAGGCGGCTACATGGACAACACGCCGCTGGCGACGCTCTTTCAGGACCCCGAAGTCGACGAAATCATCGCCTGCGACTTCACCGACTACGACTACAGCGCCGAACTGGACAAGATCTACAGCTCGACGGTGTTCACGCTGCCGCTCACCGGTATCGACACGCACCTGCTGGTCAGCGACCTGCAGCTCACCCTGCCGAACCGGCGGATCTTCGCCCAGGCGCAAGTGATCAACCGGATGCTGGAGACCATGGGGAAGGCGAGCCTCGAGATCGACGGGCGCACGTGGTACCGCAAGCCGATCCATGTGCTGCGCCCGAAGAACCTGGAGAGCATGACGATCTCGCTGAAGGACGCGAGCGCGCAGAAACGCTACTTCGAGCAGGGCACACAAGACGCCGAGGCACTGCCCGTCGCCGGCTGAACGCCAAGCGCGCCGGCGCCCAGGCCTATGCGCCGAACGCGCGCCGGGCACGCGCCGGAGGTGTCGCGAACGGCTCGTAAAACCTTGCAGGAAACGCCGCACCGGCTAGTATGCGCGGCGGTCCTGGCCTGGACGGCACTCGAAGCCTGCAGGGCAGGTGAAACGGGGCCCGTAACAGGAACAAAGCTCGCATCTCCTGCGCGGGAGGATCGACGCGCGTACGCCGTTCGCGGGGCGGATTTCGGCGGTGCCGTCGGGTCGCGCAACAACACTGGTCGAACAGAGGGTTTAGGAGAGTTTAGATGGCGCAACAATCTGATCCCGTGGTCATCGTCGGCGCTGCGCGCACGCCGATGGGCGGCATGCTCGGTGACTTCGCCGGCGTTCCGGCAACGCAGCTGGGCGGCGTCGCAATCAAGGCGGCGCTGGAGCGCTCGAAGGTCGATCCCACCGAGATCGGCGAAGTGCTGATGGGCTGCTGCCTGATGGCGGGTCTGAAGCAGGCGCCGGCCCGGCAGGCGGCCCACTTCGCGGGCGTGCCCTGGGAAGCCGGGGCGACGACGCTGACGAAGATGTGCGGCTCGGCGATGAAGACGACCATGCTCGGCCACGACAACATCCTCGCCGGCTCGCACGACGTCGTCGTCGCCGGCGGCATGGAGAGCATGAGCAACGCGCCGTACCTGGTGCTGAAGGGCCGCACCGGCTATCGCCTCGGTCACGGCGACAAGCTGATGGACCACATGTTCTACGACGGCCTCGAGGACGCGTACGAGGAAGGTCGCTCGATGGGCACCTTCGCCGAAGAGTGCGCTCAAATGTACCAGTTCACCCGCGAGGCGCAGGACGACTTCGCCGCGACGTCGGTGAAGCGGGCGCAGGCGGCTTCGAACGACGGCAGTTTCGCCGCTGAAATCGCCGGCGTGACCATCAAGGACCGCAAGGGCGAGAAGGTCATCGACAAGGACCAGGCGCCGTTCCAGGTCAACATCGAGAAGATCCCGACGCTTCGCCCGGCCTTCCGCAAGGACGGCACGGTGACGGCGGCGACCTCCAGCTCGATCTCCGACGGAGCCGCGGCGCTGGTGCTGTGCCGGCGTTCGTATGCGGAGAAGAAGGGCCTGACGCCGCTGGCGATCATCCAGTCGCATGCGACCAATGCCCAGGCACCGAACCTGTTCACCACCGCCCCGGTCGGTGCGCTGAAGAAGGCGCTCGACAAGGCCGGCTGGAAGAACACCGACGTCGACCTGTGGGAGGTCAACGAGGCGTTCGCCGTCGTGACGATGGCGGCGATGCGCGACATCGGCATCCCCCACGACAAGGTCAACGTCAACGGCGGCGCCTGCGCGCTGGGTCACCCGATCGGCGCTTCCGGCGCCCGCATCATCGTCACCCTGATGCACGCGCTGAAGAAGCATGGCCTGAAGAAGGGCGTGGCCGGTCTCTGCATCGGCGGCGGCGAAGCCACCGCGATGGCGATCGAACTCGTCTAAGACTCTCGGTCGCGCCGCCGCTCTCGTTGCGGCGGCGCGTCCTTCCCGGCCGCGGCCGGGCCGGCCCCTCGCCGCGCATAGGTGCGGGTCCGGCCCGGTCGTCGGGTGGGCAACTCCAAGGATAGCTCTGGAGCGAGCGCTGCCGGCACACTTCCCGGCGGGGCCCGACTTCCGGTCTCAAAGGGGAAAAGAAAATGGATATCAACGGTCTTTCGGCAATCGTCACCGGCGGCGGATCCGGCCTCGGTGAAGCCACCGCGCGCGCGCTGGCCGCAGCCGGCGCCAAGGTCGCGCTGTTCGACGTCGTCGCCGACGCCGCGAACCGAGTCGCCGCGGACATCGGCGGCGTCGCCTGCATCTGCGACGTGACGGACGACGCCTCGACCCAGGCGGCCATCGCCAAGGCCCGCGAGGCGAATGGCGTCGCGCGCATCGTCGTGCAGTGCGCCGGCATCGCCCCGCCGGCGAAGATCGTCGGCCGCAAGGGTCCGCACGCCCTCGACCTCTACTCGAAGGTGATCGCCGTCAATCTGATCGGCATCTTCAACGTCATGCGCCTCGCAGCGGTCGATATCCTCGAGCAGGAGCCGCTGGCGACCGGTGAGCGCGGCGTCATCATCAACACCGCTTCGATCGCCGGCCAGGAAGGCCAGGTCGGTCAGGCCGCCTATGCCTCGTCGAAGGCCGGCGTCATGGGCCTGACCCTGCCGTCCGCTCGGGAGTTCGCGCCGTCCGGCCTGCGGGTCGTGTGCATCGCGCCCGGCATCTTCAAGACGCCGATGATGGCGGGCCTGCCGGAGGCGACGCAGACGTCGCTGGGCGCCGCCGTGCCGTTCCCCTCGCGCCTGGGCGATCCCGCCGAGTACGCGAAGCTGGTGCTGCACATCTGCGGTAACCCGTATCTCAATGGCGAGATCATCCGCATCGACGGCGGGCTCCGCATGAACGGCTGATCCAGCCGCAGACCTCCGCCTGTTGGACAGCAAGACTGCCCGCTCCTTAACCCGGAGCGGGCAGTCGCCGTTTCAGGGCCTCGTCACTTGTCGTCGCCCAGGTACTGGCGGAGCAGCTCCGGCCATTCATTGGACACCATGAACGCCAGCAGAGACTCGTTGATCGGCTTGCGAAGCGCGGAGTCCGGCGGCAGGGCGAAGACGTAGTCGAAGCGCAGGAACGGTGCGCCGGCCAGCCGCAGCCGTCCCGGATACCGATTGCCGATCTCGTAGCGAAGCACCGGTTCGACCGCGACGAACGCATCGATATCGCCGCGACCGAGCGCATCGAGTCCCTCGGCGAAGCCGGTGTAGCCGGCGGCGATCACCCCGAGTTTCGCCCGCAGCTGCGCCTGGGCGGGCGAGCCCTGAACCGTGCCGACGCGGACGCCCGGCAGGTCGCCGGGGCCCTGGACCCGGCCGCCGAGGCTGGTCACGGTGAGCGTCGTGGTCACCTGCGCGGTGAACAGCGTCATCAGCACGACGGCGGCGAACATCCAGACGACACCGACGAACCGGCCCGAGCGCGTCCGTGGCGCCTTGTCGCCATAGCCGACCGTCGTCAGCGTCACCGCCGCCCACCACAAGCCATCGGCGATCCCCTGCATCGGACGGCCGCGGAAATGTTCCGGATTGGCGCGCCGTTCCAGACGCCAGACGAGGATCGCCGCGATCAGGAGCAAGCCGAACAGGGCGATGAGGATCTGCAGGAACGCCCACGAAAACAGGCCGCCGAACACGCCCAGCCAGGCGCCGCCGCCGGGCTCGGCCCGCACCGCGATTCCCAGGCCGCTGGAGTAAAAGGGATGGCTGAGATCGATCGCCCGTTCGAGATCCGCCGTGGCGACGGCCGTCAGCAGCGCGATCACCTCCCCCTGCTCGACCGCGGCCAACACGTCGCCGACCGGCAGCTCCTGGAACTCGAACTCCAACCCGAGGTCCTGCGCGACCTGCCGCCAGAGCTCGACGGCGATGCCGCCCCAGTCGCCGTCCTCGCCGCGCATCGCGAATGGCGGCGCCTCCACGACACCGACGCGCGCCAGGGCTTGGCCTTCCGCCGGGTCGGCCGCCCGACCCGATCCGCACGGCGCCGCGATCAGCAGCAGCATCACGAGCGCGACCCCGAGGGCGACCAGCCCGCGCGGCAGGCCTGAAGAGCGCATGCGAGTGTATCCTCCCCAGAAATGGACGCCGCGGGCCCCGGATCACCCGCCGAGTTGCGAGAACGCCTGGCGCATCGGTGCGCTCGATATCCGGACCAACCCGTTGAGCGGATCCGCCAGTTCCAGGATCAGGAACACGGCACCCGAGACCGAGAGCGTGCTGGCCAGCAGAACGGCGACGACGGTCGCATTGCGCGGCGCGATCAGCCCATAGCCGGCGAACAGAATCGCCAGCCAGAACACGACGACGAACAAGAACGGCACCGGCAGCCCCGAATTCTCCTGCACATACATCTGGAACAGCGTCTGCGCCATATCGGTCATGGCCTGCATCGCGCGTGCTTTCAGCGCCCGCTGCGCGTCCGTTTGCGGCGTCAGTTCGGCGAGCGCGTCGTACAGGACGAGCATGCGCGAGCGTGTGTCATGCGAGGCGAGGATCTCGGCGGGCGAGCCGTCATCGGGCCAGAGTCTCGCGATCGTCTCCCCGACGCCCTCGCGGAAGAGGCCCCGCGCCTCGTCGGTATCCGGGCCGTAGCCGGCCAGGCTCCTGTCCAGCAGCAGAACGTTGGCCGCCAATTGCCGGGTCGCGCCGGTCTGCGCGTCGAACGTTCCCTTGGCGGTGGCGATCAGCAGGCCGAGGACCAGCGCCACGAGCGTGGCGATCAGCGCGATCGCCAGTTTGATGACGTCCCTGCCCTCGGTGCTCAGATGCGCGCTCGGCAACGCCCGCGCCGCCCACATCGTCAGCATCGCCCCGCCGAAGACACACGCCGCCACAACTGCCGAGACCGCCGACGATTCCACGGGATACTCCTGAGCGCCGCTCCCGCCGCTCGCCTGCGTCGGGCCGAGGCGAGGGGCTGATCGCGTGGGCCGCAGAATAATGCGCGGACCGCCACACGCACGTGTAATTTCTTTCAACGGAGAGTGGCCGAGCGACGGCGTCCACCGCAAACCGCGAGCCGGTCGCCGCTCGGCCTCGCGCTGTTGCAAACCCGGCGTATCGGCCGTGGGGCCGTGGCGAGCAGCATGCAGGCGAAAGAGGATCAGGCTTTCATCGCTGCCGTCTCCGACGACAGCGGATGAAGCGCGGTGACGTCGGGAGCGTGGCCGATGGCGCCGACGATGCGGGGAAACCGCGGGCGGCGGTCGTTGTGCAGGACGACCGTTTCGACGCCACCGCCTCGGTGACCATCTGCGCCTTCACCTCCGATTCGACCGACGCCCCCAGTTCCGCCCGGTGGTCGAGCCGACCGTCGAGAACGGCCTCACTGTGGTGTCACGCCTCATGGTCGACAAGATGACCACGATATCGAAGACGAAGCTGGGAACTCGTATCGGTCGCATCAGCGACGAACACACCATCCGACTGAACCGCGCCCTCCTGGTGTTTCTCGGGCTCGCAGGGTGAGAATATCCACGTTCGACTTTTCCACTGTTTGAAAGCGGACGCGAGCCTCTTCCGGTCACGGGTGCGGACCGGACGTGCAGATTGCCGAGGCCTCGTGGGAGGTATACCGGCCAGAGGTCTCTTCATCCCGCGCGGCGAAGATGCGGATCACTTTCCCGGAAAGATGAATGGCGGCCGATTTGGCAGGGGATGCTGATGCGGTGGCACGTTGGAGCGCCAACCGCGGCGCCATAAAGGTCAAATAAATCGGCCGAGAATCGCGCAATATGACACGCTGGTCAACCAACTTGACCGCCTATACAACAGCGCCTATGGGGGACTCGGGAGAAATTGCTACTGTCATGTCTTCGTCGGGCGCGTGCGCCGACGGCGATGGGCAGCGCTTAGCCGACAACCTTCGCAGGGAGGCTCGCCGGGTGTTCCGATCAATGTCGGAATCAGCACGGCGAAAGCCCGTCTGGGCCGCTCGGGTGGGGCTGAGGATCGTCGCCCTAATCACGGCCATTACGCTCCCCCCGATTCCCCTGCTCGCGGAGGAAACGGCGCAGGCGACCAGGATCTCCCCCAACACGTCCGGAGCTTCTCTGAAGGCACGGCGCGATCACGCCGTTGTCCGCCAGCAGTTCGACTACTCGTGCGGGGCGGGAGCGATCGCGACGCTGATGACCTATGGGCTGGGCGATCCGACGAGTGAGTTGGATGTCCTCGCCTCCATCTTTCGCCGACTGTCCGACGACCAGGAAGCGATGCGGCGGAAGGACGGCCTGTCGCTGCTCGACCTGCAGAGCTTCGCAAGCGAACGAGGCTATCGGGCGCAGGGCTTTCGCCTCTCGCCCGAGCATCTCGGCAAGCTGCGCGGGCCGGTCATCGCCTTCGTCCGGCCGGGTGGCTATCGGCACTTCACCGTCCTGCGCGGTATCCAGGGCGACCGCGTGCTGCTCGCCGATCCCGCGATCGGCAATCAGCGGATGCGGCTCTACCGGTTCCTGCACATGTGGCTCGACGAAAACGGCAAGGGCATCGTCTTCGTGGTCGAGGGGGCGGGCGGAAGGTCCGCCGAGGGCTCGGTTCTCGATGCCGGCCGGGCCAGGGCGTCGCTTCCGGAAGTCGCAGGCTCGCGCTCGTTGCTGGATCGTTTCGATGCATTCCGCTCTTTCCACTGACGTCCTGAGAGCGGGCGCGGCAGCCGCTCTCTTGCTGCTCACCGACAGCGGCAGCGGGCGGGCGGAGCCGGCAGGCCTTCCCGAGGTTCTCACCCTGGAGGAAGCGGCGCGCCTGCTGCGCGTCCCCCCGGCTGATCTCGCCGCCACGGCGGAGCACGGGGAAGTGCCGGCGCGGCGGATCGGCACCGCTTGGCGTTTCCGCCGGGCGGCCTTGCTGGACTGGCTGGGCGGCGTGACCGATTCCGGCGAGGCCGATGCGCCTCCGGACGCGAATCGCTCGCGACCTACGGCCGACGGCCCGCCGCCCGCGATGCCGGCTGAGCGGCTGGCGGCGACGGCCGGGCGCGGCGGCGGGCCGACGGAGCCTGCCAGCGCGGCGGAAGGCGCCGCCTCCCGGTCGGCGGAATTGCCAGCCGCACCCGAAACGCCGATTGGCGAGTCACCGGATCAGGCCACGGCGCAGGAAGTGGCGCTGCGCGACATCAGCGTCCTGCTCGGGACCGGCGAGGTGACACTCGAACTGGGCGCCTTCTACACCGACCGCCGGGAAACGGTGACGGTGCCGACCAGCCCGTTCAGCGACGTGCAGGGGGAACTGAAGAACCGCGAGTTCACCACCAGCCTGGGCGCGCGCTACGGCTTGCTGCCCGGGACCCAACTCTCGCTTTCGCTGCCGGTCAGCTATCAGCGCGCCAAGCTCAGTGCGGCGGGCGAGCAGAACACCATCCGCACCCGCTGGGAGACGGGCGACCTGCGCCTTGGCGCCCGTCAGCGTGTGGTCAGCGAGGGGTTCAACGTGCCCGAGGTCATCCTCGGCGTCACCGGCGGCGTGCCGACCAACGATGCGGCGTATTCGGTTGGCGGCACCATCTCAGTGGCGAAGTCGGTCGATCCGGCGGTGCTGTTCGCGCAGGCCGGCTACCTGCACAACTTCGACCACAACAGCGACGATCCGAGCCTGCTTAGGGCCTCGAACGTCGTCGACGTCTCGCTGGGCTACGCCTTCGCCCTCAACGACACGCTGTCGCTCACCACCGCCGTCTCCGGGGTCTTCACCGACGAGGCCAAGTTCGACAACGCGAAGCTGGAGCAGGACGAACAGTTCAACCTGCAGTTGGCGCTGACCTCGCTGCTCGACGAACACCTGTCGATCGAGCCGAGCGTGACCTTCGGGCTGAACGACCCGGGTTCGCTGTTCATCTTTGGGCTGCGGGTGCCGTATTCCTTTCGACCGTAGGCGAGGGACACGCGCCCCTCGGTGCGGCTAGCCCCAGTTAGGTTATCGTTGACGCAACAAGATGCCCACTCAGGTATTACAGACTATCAATAGCCGAATTTCAGCCGGAAATTCGCCTTGCCAATGAAGTCGCCTTCGGTATAGTCCACGTCGGGCGGGGAAAATCTCACGAGCAGTGGCCTCGCTAGCGCAGCATTAGCTGCGAATGGTTATCGATGCTCTGCGGGAGAGTGACAATGATCGTATCTATCTGGAGGTTTGCTGCCACGTCTCTTCCTGTGCTGCTTGTGCTTGGGTCGGCTGCGCATGCAGATGAGAGCTTTGCGGCATTGAAGGACGTGGCTGAAGACCAGATTGTCTCGATGTCAGAACAGGAGATGGATAGTACGATCGGCGGAACCGGTGAATTTTATGTTGCCCCGTCTCTCTTCCAGGTTCCTATTGGCTCTTTATGGGCGGGCACTTATAGATCTGCCCCATACGGGGCATCAGATAACTGGGCATACAATTCTCAAAGCATCAGCGGCATGTACTCCCTAGCGAGGCAGTTTGGAATCCCGATAGGAAACCCGCATTACTTTTATATGCCACAGCTGTATTGGACGCAGCAGCAGAAAAACGCGATCCTGCCAGGTGTTTTTTCATCAGTAGACCGGATCCTTGGCAACATGTCGGGCCAATTTGGGTTAGGTGGGTACGTTCCGCCACGGATTTACTGATAACCACCCTAATTTCCGTCACGTGTGACGCGATCTCAGCAGGGGCCGCGAACGGTGGGGTTTGAGCTAGGTCGCGGCGGCGCTGTGCTGACTTGAGCAGCCCGCGCGCCGCATCAGCATCCGCTCACAATTGGGAGGCTGCAATGTATATCGTCGGGACAAACTGGAGTGAATTTCTCCCTGGAACTGACTTCGCCGATACGATCGACGCGTTCGGCGGCGATGACACGCTGTTCGGCTACGACGGAGATGATCTTCTCGGCGGCGGCTACGGTGTGAACTACATCCACGGCGGCTTCGGATACGATATCGTCAGCTACTCCTTTACCAGTGGTGTCTATGTCGACCTGAATCAGCAGGGAGCGGAGAGCTTCGAAGCTTTAGACACGCTCATTTCAGTCGAGGGCATCATCGGCAGCCTCTCTGGTGACACACTAATCGGTGACTCCCAGCCAAACACTTTTTTTGGTAATAACGGCAACGATTCTCTGTCAGGAGACGCGGGAGACGATCTTCTGATCGGCGGTTACGGATCAGACATCTACAGGGGCGGCTCTGGAGCGGATGTCTTTGGCTACGGTGCCGCGCTGGAGGTCGCAGGTGATACGATTGTTGACTTCACTGGCGAAGATATTCTCCTGCTGGGGGTGCGGCTTCACCCGAATTTCTACCAAGAACAGCTGTTCGTCCAGCCGATCAGCGGTGGGGTAAACCTCGGCATCGACACGGACGCAAACGGCACCTTTGAAACAGTGGTCACCCTGCTGGGGAGCTTCACGCGACCATTCCGCGCGATTCCCGGTACGAGCGGTTCTTCTTCTACCGCGATCATCATCGCTCCAGCGCCGACCGCCGGTGCCGATTTCGTCTTCGGCATGGCCAACAACGACTCGCTGGATGGTCTTGGTGGCGACGATGCCGTGCTCGGCTACTCCGGCAACGATACCGTACGCGGCGGCGCGGGGGACGACGTCGTCACCGGCGGCAACGGCAACGACATCGTCGACGGCGGCACCGGCGACGACGTCATGACCGGCGGCTTTGGCCTTGACCGGCTAACGCCCGGCGAGGGCGCCGACCTGCTGCTCGGGATCCCGGAAGAGCACAGCGGCGACACCATCGAGGGCTTCGGGGCGGGAGACAAGATCGGCGTCGCCGACTTCCTGTTCTTTCAGGACCAGATGTTCTTCGACGCCGCGACCGGGCGTTTGTCGATCGACGCCAACAGCGACGGCGTTCGCGAGACGGTGATTAACCTGACCGGACCCCAGACCGGCTTCGTTGCCTCGCAGTTCACGTCCGAAACCGGGCTGAACATGACCTACATTGTTCGCCAAGGACCCGCCGGTTCGGGCAACGACAGCCTTGTCGGCATTGCCAGCGCAGACTCCTTCAACGGCGGCGAGGGCGACGACGCGCTTTACGGTTTCGCCGGTAACGACACCCTCTCGGGCGGTACGGGCAGCGATGCGCTTCAGGGGGGCACCGGCAACGATATTCTGGTCGGCGGCGACGGCGACGACTTCCTTTTCGGCGAACTCGGCAGCGACCGGATTACCTCGGGAGCCGGGCGGGACGTGATCGCCGGGCTCGCCGCCGAACTGAACGGCGATACGATCACCGACCTGACCAGCATAGATGCGATCCAGCTGTTCGGGGTGAACTTCGCAGCCGGCGCGATCGCGCGCACCGCTATCGCTGGCGGCACGCGGCTCGACATCGACACCGACGGTAACGGCGCGGTCGATACCAGGATCACGCTGCAGGGAATCACCTCCGGAAGCTTCGATGCCGCTAGCCAGAACGACGTCAACGGCGTCAGCACCGCAATCTTCTACCGACCGCTTCCAACCACCAGCAACGACACCCTTTTTGGAACCAGCGCGACGGATACGATCTCGGCGCTCGCGGGAGACGATCTCGTCTTCGCCGGCACGGGTAACGACTCGGTCAACGGCGGACTGGGCAACGACGGGCTGTACGGGGACACTGGCAACGATACGCTCGACGGCTCTGATGGCGCCGACGTGCTGATCGGCGGTGCCGGGGCCGACCGCTGTATCGGCGGAGCGGGCGACGACGTCTTCCTCGGCAGTCTCGCCGACCTGAACGGCGACACGCTGTCCCTCCTGTCGAGTACCGACATCATTCTGGTCGATGCCGTGCGCTTCGACGAGCGCTCGCTCACCATTACCGCAATCACCGGCGGCACACGGCTGCAGATCGACAGCAACCTCGACGGCACCGCCGACGCGTCGATCACCATCCAGGGTATCGCAGCGGGAACCCTGACGGCGGAGTCCAATCCGGAAGGCGACGGCGACCCATCCACCATCATCCGCCTGTTTTCCTCGGGCACAGCCGGTGCCGGCAACGACACGCTGCTCGGCACTGCCGCTGCGCAGACGCTGAACGGGCTCGCCGGCAACGACCTCGTCCTAGCCCAAGGCGGCAACGACTCTCTCGTGGGTGGGCTCGGCAACGACACGCTGTCCGGGGGCCTGGGCGACGACACCGCGGATGGCGGCGGCGGGATCGACCTGATCCGCCTCGGCGACGGCAACGACCGTTGGATCGCGACCGGCGGTGGCAACGATACCGTGTACGGAGAAGAAGGAAACGACCGGCTGGCAGGGGGCAGCGGGGCCGAGTCCATCTTCGGAGGTTCCGGCGCGGACACTATGTCGGGAGGCGCGGGAAACGACACAGTGACCGGAGGAGCCGGTTCGGATGTCTTCGCGCTGACACTGGGAGGCGGGAACGACAGCATCATCGATTTTGCCGACGGTGTCGATCTTCTCGACCTTTCGGCTTTCGCCGTTGCAATAGGAGGAGTGTCCATCTCAGCGGTTGCCGGTGGGACCCGGGTTGCCGTAGGTGACACAAGCGTTCTTCTCGAAGGCATTTCCGTGGGTGCGGTCACGGCGGCGGACCTGTTCGGACTTAGAGCGACACCTACGACGGGGAATGACACTCTTTTCGGCACCTCGGGAAACGACACTGTCGACGCACTTGCAGGCGATGACTCCCTGTTTGGCCTTGCTGGCAATGACTCGCTGCAGGGCAATGCCGGACGCGACACCAGAGGTGGCCGGCTTCGTCTGGACAGCTTTTCGCTCTTGATAAGTGGACGCTCTGCCGGTTGCCGTTGTGATGTGCCGTATTCGGGGTGGCACGTCGGGAGGGCGTAGCCCGACCAGAGTGACGCCC
>Ga0209573_1001490_pt1 | contig 35863 bp, 37 predicted proteins | sample TNRBio252014_DNA_FD_185870 | JGI IMG/M metagenome (GOLD analysis project Ga0209573, IMG submission 185870) | Wastewater treatment Type I Accumulibacter community from EBPR Bioreactor in Madison, WI, USA - TNR Reactor_6/25/2014_ DNA (SPAdes)... | ecosystem: Engineered > Bioreactor > EBPR >...
CGCCGCCCTGGAGATGTCCCAGGGGTGTTTCGCATCGGGATACTAGAGCCAGGAGGCCTGCAATCCCAAGGCCAGCGATATCGCCCGGGGAATACGCCGAAACCTTGACGCCTTGCGGATAATTCCGACGACTAGTTTTCAGGAAGGGGCTCGCCCTCGCGCCAGCGGCCTTCGCGCTTCAGGGCGTCGGCGACTTCGCGCGGCATATAGGTTTCATCGTGCTTGGCTAGCACCTGGCTGGCGACGAAGGAGCCGTCCGGCTGAAAGCTGCCCTGGACCACAACGCCCTGCCCCTCGCGGAACAGGTCCGGCAGGTCGCCACTGTAGCGAACGATGACGGCCGCACCGCCGTCGGTCACCGAGAACTGGTGCTGTCCTTCACCGGCACCGGACACCGAACCGGCCTCAACCAGTCCGCCCAGCCGCACCGTCGCGCCCGTCGCAATCTCTGACCGGGCGGCCTCGCTAGGCGAATAGAAGTAGGTCACCTGTTCGCGCATCGCCCACAGCGTCAGGCCGACCGACGCCGCCAGCACCGGGGCCGCCACCGCAATGAAGATGAACCTGCGCCGCGCGCGCGGGGATCTGGGAAGCAACTGCATGGGCAGGCGGATAGCCCGCCGGGGCACCGATGCCAAGGATCAGGCGGCGTTGCCGGCCTCCAGGTCGGTGGGGCCGGCGACCGCCATACGCCGGCGCACCAGGGCCCCCGCCTCAGGATTTCGCGACAGGGAGAGGAACTCGGCGGCCATATCGATCAGCTTCTCGGCCCGCGCCCGGTCCTCGAAATCACCGTCGTGCAGCATCCGCAGGGCTTCTTCCGCATAGCTGTCCACCCGACCGGCCACGGCCTCACCGACGGTGCGCCGCGTGCCTTCGCAACCCAGGTCAGCCGCCAGGCTGCGCGTGCCCGCCAGGATTTCCAGCAGGGCCGTGGCCCGATGGGCGCTGGGAGCGTCCGGATCGGCGGCCAGATCCGGGACCATGCGCGACATCCGACCGGCCAGGCGCGCCGCCCCCAGCGGCAGCGCCTTGTCGACAACGCCGGGCGTGCTTCGGAAGGTCGTGTCGAGTTGATCGGTCAGGCGGCGACGCACGACCTGAAGCCGCTTTGTCCAGTTGCCGCCCGTGGCCCCCGGAAAGGCCAGGTCGAACTCACGCAGGATGACCGCGATCTGGCCCAGATGGGTGATGGCGGCACGGGCCTCGGACACTCCGATGCGGGTCGGATCAATCTGGATTCGGGCCCCGAGGGTCTCCGCCTGTTGCAGCAGCCGGGTCGGAAAGCTCGCCAGTTCCGTTCCGTCGATGAAATCGGCCGGGGCCTGGTCCGTCAGGGCACTGATCAGGCGCAGGACCTCCGCTGCCCGCGGCAGCTCGGCCATCATCAGTTCCATCAGGCGCGCGCCACCGTCCACTCGCAATCGATCCGCGTCCTTGAAGGCCAGGCGCAGGACCGTCTGTTGTTCGCCGTCAAGGCGGCCGAGCCAGTCAGCCAGCGAGCCTTGTGCCTTTCGCGCGATCGGGGCCATTTCGAGGAAGGCGGCCAGATCGTCGGCCATGGCCGCGTCCGAGAGGCCGAGGCTGGCCGGCTCGACGTTGCGGACGGTCGCCGCCGCCAATTGGCAGACGGCATCCAGGCGATCGGCGGGGACCGCCGTCTCGGGATCCATGCGGACATGTAAGGCGATCTGTTCGGTCAGTTCCGGCCGCTGGCCCTCGACCGCACACCAGAGGGCCTGGAGCGTGGAGCGCGGAAAACTCGGTGCCGAGACCCCATCGGCGCGAGGGCCCATCAGACCAACCAGGGGGCCGAAGGTCTGGCGCAGGGTCGCGCGCTGCATCCGCTGGCCACGCGCCAGGGCCACGACATCGGCGGCAAGCCCGCCGCCGGCACCCTGGAATCGCGATTCAATCGCCTCCAGAACCGCCTCCGGCGCATGTCCCATCAGCACCGTCATCGCCTGACGTTTCGCGTCGGAAAGGCCTGCCATGGAACTCACTCTGAACGGGGACCTGACGCGCCCGTTCCGACATGATCAACGTCTTGGGTTAATGAAGGACTTGCAAAAAAACGGTAGTTTCAGATCTCGACGGCGGGCAATTCAATCTCGACTTTCAGCCCCCCGAGTTCGGCGGTGCCGAGTTCCAGCCGGCCGCCGTAGGATTTCACAAGTTCGTCCACGATCGACAGGCCGAGCCCGGTGCCCGGAGCCTGCTCATCCAAGCGGGTTCCGCGCTTGAGGACCACCTGGTGCTGGTCCGCCGGCAAACCCGGCCCGTCATCCTGAACGATCAGGATCATACGCCCCGGGTTTGACGTCCAGGCATCGACGCGAATGCGCGCCCGGCCCCATTTGCAGGCGTTCTCCAGAAGATTGCCCAGGATTTCCTGCAGGTCCTGGCGCTCGCCGCGAAAGGCCAGTTCGTCCGGCGACCTCCAGTCGATCTCGATATCCTTGCCTTGAAAAGCCCTTTCCAGAAGGCTTGCCATCTCATCCAGGACCTCGGCCACGGAGGTCGTCTCGTGGGTCTGCTGGGCGCGCGCCGCCGCCCGCGCCCGCTGCAGATGGTGTTCGACCTGGGCCTTCATCAGGGCCGCCTGGCGGCGAACGGTCTGCCCCAGCTTGCCCTTGCTGTTCTCGGCCTCGGCCAGCATCACCGCCAGCGGCGTCTTCAGGGCATGAGCCAGGTTGCCGACATGGGTTCGCTGCCGCTCCACGACCTCCTGATTGTGGTCGAGCAGGGCATTGAGCTCCTCAGCCAAGGGGGCGATTTCACTCGGATAACGTCCAAGAAGGCGCTGGCGCTTGCCGAGCCGGACCTCGGCCACCGCCGCTCCGAGATCATAGAGCGGGCGCAGGCCGACCCGGACCTGGATCAGCACCGCCGCGATCAGGCCGCCCCCAAGCATGGCCAGGGCCGTCCAGGTGAGGAAGGCGAAGTTCGAAATGTCCTGGTCAATGTCGCTGCGATCCAGCGCCGACAGGAAGATCACCGGGGCCCGGCGGTTCGGCAGCGTCCGCGCGACGGCCATGATCCGAAGCGGCTGATCGTCGGGACCGACGGCATCATAGAAATAGGGCTCGCCCGGAGCCGCCAGGATCATTCCCGGGCCGTCCGCCGGGGCCGGAAGGCCGAAGTCGAACAGCGATTCCGACCGGGTCAGGGCCCGGAAGCCACCGTCGGCATCCGCCTCGACGACCGACCAATACTTGCCGGAATAGGCCCGCAGGGTACGGGCGTCCTGGACGGGCGGCGTGACGACATAGTCGCCCTGGACCCGCGTAACCGCCACGACCTCGATGTCCGTTGCCGCCAGCGAGCTTTCGAGGCGCCGGGTGGCCGCATCCCGAAACGCGGTGGTCAGCACCAGCCCGGTCAGAACCAGGGCCAGGATGCTCCAGGCCGCCGCCAGCCAGATCAACCGACCGGCCAGCGAGCCCCGTGTCACCACGGCCGGCTCCGGGGCCGGCGCGTCGGTCATGCGTCGGTCTCGCCCTCAAGTGCGGTCAGCCGGTATCCCAGGCCGCGCACGGTTTCGATCCGGTCCGGCCCGACCTTCTTGCGTACTCGGCCGATAAAGACCTCGATCGTATTGGAATCGCGGTCGAAATCCTGATCATAGAGGTGCTCGACCAGCTCCGTCCGGCTGATCACCCGGCCCTGGTGCATCATCAGATAGTGCAACAGCCGATATTCCAGTGACGTCAGCCGGATGGGTTCGCCGTCCACATTGGCCCGCGCCGCGCGCGGATCCAGCCGCAGGGCCCCGCAGCTCAAGGTCGCCGTGGCGTGACCGGCCGAGCGCCGCAACAGGGCGCGAAGCCGGGCCAGCAGCTCCTCGGTATGGAAGGGCTTGGTCAGATAGTCGTCGGCCCCGGCGTCGAAGCCCGTGACCTTGTCCGACCAGGCGCTGCGCGCCGTCAGGATCAGGACCGGCGTGGCGCGACCTTCGCGCCGCCAGCGTTCCAGAACCGAGACCCCGTCAATCTTGGGCAGGCCCAGATCCAGCACGACCGCATCATAGGGTTCGGTGTCGCCCAGGAAATGCGCCTCTTCGCCGTCACCCGCGTGATCAACGGCATAGCCGGCATCAGACAGGGCCGCCTTCAACTGGCGTGAAAGGTCGGGATCATCCTCGACCAGCAGAATCCGCATGGCTCAGTCTTCTCCGAGAACGGCACCGGTGCGCTGATCGACATAGATGTTGCCGATTCGGCCACCCGGATATTCCCAGATAATCACATAGATGGCGCGCCCGTCACGCGTAGTGGCCTGAGCGTCCACCATCTGGCCCTGACGAGACGCGCGCAGGCGGCGCACGACTTCACTCAGGCTCACGCGCTGGCCGTCATCCTGACGGGCGCGAAACTGCTGGGTACTCGCGTTCGCCAGCAGCGTGCCCGTCGTCTGGCTGGCCGAGGCCGCCGGCGGTGCCGCCAGAGCCGCTGCAGCGGCAAGAAAGATGAGGTAGCGCTTCATAACTCCCCGGTTTTATGACGCCGGCGCTGAACAGGGACTGAACGACGAGTTTACGGTTTGAACAGTGCGACGGCCATGATCAACGCGCCGTGGGTGAATAGGGGCGTTGCTCACGCCAGGCCTCGGCAAACTGCTCCAGGTCGGGGTCAATGGTCCTGGGCAGCATCACCATCAGCCGCGCCATCAGGTCGCCGCGCTTGCCGGTACGGGCGTCGAACGCACCGCGCCCCTTCAACCGCATCACCTGACCGGAATTCGACCCCTTGTCGATCTTCAGCTTGACCGCTCCATCGGGGGTCTGGATCGTGACCTTCCCGCCCAGAATGGCATCGGGGGCCGACACCGGCGCATCCATGTGCAGGTCGGCACCCTCGCGGCGATAGATCGGATGCTCGGCGACCACGATCTCGATCAGGGCATCGCCGGACGGGCCGCCCTGGCGACCGGGCGCGCCCTGGTCCTTCAGCCTGAGGACCTGGCCCTCGGCGGCCCCCTTGGGAATATTGACGTCCAGCGTCCGGCCATCGGAAAAGGCAATCCGGCGCGTGCCCCCGGCGATGGACTCTTCCAGCGAGATTTCCATGCGAGCGCGAATATCCTGGCCGCGCGCCGGACCGCGGGCACGACCACCCATACCGCCGAACATTTCGAAAATGTCGTCCAGATCCGCGCCTTCGAAGCGGCCGCTGCCGCCCGCCGCTCCCGGCCCGCGCCCGCCGAAGCCGCCCCGGAACTGCTCGCGTCCGTCCGCGTCAATCTCACCGCGATCAAACTTCGCCCGCTTTTCCTCGTCGCCCAGCAGGTCGAAGGCGGCGGTCACCCGCTTGAATCGCTCCTCGGCGGCCTTGTCCCCCGGATTGCGGTCGGGATGCAGGTCCTTGGCAAGCCGGTGGAATGCCTTCTTGATCTCTGCCTTGGTGGCAGAGCGGGGCACGCCCAGTTCCTTGTAGGGATCGCCGGCCAAACCTCTGGAACCTCTCGCCAATGCGTCTGAGTCTGGTGAGTTAGGCCATTCACAGCCTGACGCAACCCTCCTTCGTCAGATGTTCAGGGTCGCCGCCGCCCCCCACCCCCAGATCGCGGATCCTTGCCTCACGCTGATGCAGACCGTTTCGGGACTCAGCCCTGACAGGCACGCGTCCTGTTCGGCCGCACTCCAGACGAAGGAGGCGACGCCGGTTTCATAGACGGCAACCTCGATTCCATCGGCCAGAATTCGGACCTGATAGCGCTCACTGTCTTCGCCGAGCGGCGGCTCCTGATCCCAGCCATCGCCGCCGATGCGCGTCCGCCGGATCCAGCTGAATACACGCGAGCTCTCCAGGCCCCAGGCGGCTTTCAGATGGACCGGCGACCAGGGCCGACGCGAGACGCCGCGCCAGGTGACCTCTGCGTCCCCGTACGTCGCCGGCAGCGGCGGCCCGCCGGCCGGCGCGGACCGGACTTTCAGCGGCAAGCCACGCTCCGTCTCCGACATCACGACCGCCCTCAGGGCCGGATCGAGCCAGACCACCCTTGCCCCGGCCAAGGCTCCGGCGGTGCTTTGCGCCTCCGATCCTCCCAGGCCCCGCAGCAGGCCACTCAGCCGCCAGACATCGGCTTCGATCAACTCAGCCTGCCGGTATTGAACGATCTCCCAGTCGCCATCCGCCGCCCGCACGGCGATGCGGTTGGCCCCGCCCAGCACCGCCAGTTCGCCGGCACCCTGGGGACTCTGCCCCTGCAGTCTGACCTCCAGGTCATGGCACCAATGCCACCGATCCGGTGTGCCGGGGTGAAGCGGGGCTTCCAGTTCCCCCACCGTTGCCGGCGTTTCGATGCGCGCACGCGGCGTCAGACTCTCGGTGTCGGGCCCCAAGAACAGGTCGATGGCGCGCCACGGCTCGCCGGCCGCCGCGACCAGCAGGCCATCGTCATCTCCTCGACCGGGAAGATCGAGGAGTTCGACCCAGGGGTCGGCCGGCATCGGCACCGACGGCCCCGGACGCCAGGATTCAACCCCCCTGATCGTCGGGCCTTCAAGCTCGGGGGCCAGCAGGGCTCGGCATGTCTCGTCATGGTCGAGGCGCGCCACGCGCCAGACCTCCGGGTCGCCCACCAACGTGACCGCGTCTCCGGCCTCTAGGCGCAGTCCGGCCAGGGGCGAGACATGAACCCGCCGCTCGACCCGATCTGCCGCCGCTCGCACCAGCACCGCCTGGGCGACCGCCTCGGCCACATTGTCGGTCGTGACCATCGGCAGATCCAGAGTCAGGATCGACCCGTCCAGCGTCCCCTCGTTGCGCGCCACAACGCCGCCGATGCGATAGTCCGCCCCCGCATCAATGAAGCGAATGCGGGCCAGACCCGGAGCCACCTCGACCTCACGCACCGTTTCTTCGGAATTTCCCCGTTCGGGAAGCGCCAGGTCCGCCTCGTCCAGATCCATCCGGCCCCCGCGCGCAAAGACAGCGAGCCGGCCGCCGCGCTCGGCCACCTCCAGCCCCAGCGCCAACAACAGCGGCGCCAGAGCCGCCGCTGCGGTCATCGGGCGCTCGATCAGATAGCCGTCGATCACGCCGTTCACCTCGGCCAGATTCAGATCTTCCGGCCGCAGGCCGACCCGGGCGGCGATGGCCGCGATCAGGTCTGCCGCCTCGCCATAGAGCCGTCCGTTCAGCCAGTGCCCCGTTCGCCAGTTGTCGCCATCGGACCAGACCTCGGTTCGCGCCGGAAAGTCGGGGAACGGACGCGCATCCCAGCACCAGGCGTCCATCGCCTCGAGCATCCGCCCTTCATAGGCTGTGGCTTGTGGATTGACGTCCTCGTCGTCGAACCGGGCCAGGATGGCTTCGATCAGCCGACGCTGAACCAGATCATCGCGCCGCCCATTCGACCCGGGCGGGACCGCACTCTCCGCGCTCTTGGGGTCGAGAAACAGATTGGGCGCATTGGGTCCCTTGTCGATGGCCGCACAGCCAAACTCGATCATCCGCACCGGCTTCATTCCCGGCGTCCAGGCCGTCGCGGTGCCGTAGCGCTCGCCATCAATCCTGTCGTGGTGAGCATGGCTCCACCAGCCGAGGATGTCCTTGGCGCGCCACACCCAGGGTTCGCCATGGGCTCCGTCCGTGATCGCAGTCCGCGCCTGGTCTTCGCGCGCCGCATCACTGGCATAGAACCAATCGTAGGCTTCGCCACCCTGAACCCGCGCAGCCAGATAGGCAGGATCTGAAGGCCCCCTCCAGCCCGCCGTCGCATCCAGGTGATCGGTGCCGTCACGCCAGTCCGAAATCGGTGGGTACCAGTCCACGCCGACACAGCTGATCGCCGGATCGGCCCACAGCGGATCGAGGTGGAACACCACACCGCCCGGATCATCGGCATGCTGGACGGCATTCCATTCGCTCCAGTCGGCCGCATAGGTGATCATGGCTGCCGGCCCCATTACCGCGCGACAATCGCCAGCCAGGGCCCTCAAGGCCTCGACTGCGGGATAGCCGCTCGCGCCACGCACCCGGGTCAGGCCGGGAAACTCCGACCCGATCAGCAGGCCGTCGGCACCCGCCGCCACCGCCAGTCGCGCACAGTGCAAGACCATGCGCCGCCACGACCATTCGTCCGGTCCGGAATAGGCCATGGCCGTGCCGTCCCAGGCAAAGTCGCTCGCCGCGGCCGTCCCGAAGAACGCAGCGACCTGGGCGTCCGCCATGCTCGTCTGATCCACGGTTCCCGCCACGCCGGGCGCAGGATCACAGGTGACCCGACCACGCCAGGGGAACGCTGCCTGTTCCCCCCCACCATAGGGGTCGTCCAGACCATTGCCCGCCGAAATATCCATCATCAGGAACGGGGCCACGGTCACCTCAAGCCCGCGTCGCTTCAGTTCCTGGATTGCCTGCACCACCGAGGCATCGGACGGCGTCCCGCCATAGGCGGGGGATCCCTCGATGGCCGACACCGCCTGGGCCGCATCGCGCGCGACGCCGCAGACCCGCCAGGCCTGACCGGCGGTGTCCTTGGCCTGCCGGTCGACCCTGGGGCGAACCTCGCATTGGCCGCACCTCAGATCCTGACCGAACCAGCTGACGACCAGGGTCACCCGCTTCAGGTTCGGCAGTTGCGCCTGCAGTTGATCCAGCGAGACCAGCAAATCTGCCCGGCTCTCGCGGTTGTTCACATTCTCGGCTGCCGTGCGAAACAGGCCCTCGCGGCGCAACACCGGCGTGGTCGCATAGACGAACTCCCCCGATCCCGGGATCAGGCACACCCCCTCTAGCCGGTCCTCAAGCCGATCCTGCCCCGAGCGCGGTCGCCGGAACACCTCGAACGCCAGCTGCGGCACCCGGTCACCGAAGGCATCCAGCGGCAGGTCCTCGAACACGATATAGGCCAGGCCCCGATAGGCCGGGGCCGCCCCCTCGACAGCCTCTATCAGCGAATCGGGAAGCTGATCCTCGGTGCCGCGATGGATCCGCATCGTCACGCCGGACGCATCAAACGGTTGGCCGTCGGCCCAAACCCGCCCGATGCCGTCGATCGGCCCCTCGCACAGGCCCACCGCGAAGCTCAGTGAATAGGCATAGTCCACCGACTTCGGGCCTCCCTTGCCGGCGCGCCTGTCATGCCGACGTTCACGAAAGCTGGCCGCCCAGATGATCTGGCCCGTCACCCTGGCCCGCCCGAAGGCCGCTGGAACGGGGGTGCCTTCAGAGGCCCCCTGGACCCGGATCTGCTCCAGCCGCGGCCCGATCTGGCGCGGGGGCATCAGCGACTGCACCGCCGCCTGATCGATCTGGGCTCCGATGGCCGAGCCGATCATCTGACCCAGCGGTCCGCCGAAATGGCTGCCGACCGCCGACAGGATCACCTGCGCCATTCAGTCCTCCGTCTCAGGAAAGGCAAAGGCCGCGACGAGGCGCGACCGCCACCAGTCGCCCAGCCAACTCTCGGTTACCGCGCGCCCCCAATAGGCATGGACGATTCGCCCTGGCGGTCCGGTGTGGCTGATCAGGGCACAGTGTTTGATCGCCGCCTCGGGAGCCATCCGGAACAGCACCACATCGCCGGGGCGCGCCGTCTCGGTCGGCACCTGAACCAGCCACCGGCGCGCCGCCGCCAGCAACCGCTCCTGGCCCGACACCTCGGCCCAGTCGGCCCGATAGGGCGGCACGGCTTGCGGCTCGCTCCCATACAGCGTGCGCCACACCCCCCGGACCAGACCCAGACAGTCGCACCCCAGGCCCTTGGCACTGGCCTGATGCTGATAGGGCGTGCCGATCCAGCTCATGGCCTCAGCCAGCGCACGCTCACGGAGCGCGCTCATCGCCGGCTCCCGCCGTCATGCCGCCCGCCCGCTCCCGGTCTTGCAAACAGGAAGTCATCGCCGGGCATGTCCGGAAATCCCCGGAAATTGGCGGCATTGCCAAACCGGTCCCGACAACGCTCGAAGCGCCGGTCGCAGGTCTGACCCGGATAGGCCTCCAGATCGACCCCGCACCGCGCATCGCCCAGGGCTGCGTCGCACAGCCGGCTGAAGCTACGCCCGACGACCCGGTCGAGCCGCGCCGCCTGCCCTTCCAGCTCCAGCGTCAGGCGCTCGCCGGCCATGACCATCCGCCGGACCTGGCCGCCGCCGATCCGCACACGCAGGTCCGGCTCGGCCCAGTCCAGCCGCCACATCTCGATGCGCGAGCCGTCCCAGCGACCGGCCCGAATGTCGGCCTCGACCGGCCCCTGCACATCCAGCACGCCCTGGGCCGAGGCCAGGCCGGGGTCCAGGCCCAGCTCCTGGTGCGCCGCACCTGCGGTCCAGCCACAGGCCGCACGACAGATGACGCCCTCGACGATCAGGTCCTCATCGTGGTCGGTGAACCCCAGCCGGCTGTCATCCGCCAGGGTCACGATCCAGGCATGGCAAAGCCGCGCCGCCCCGCTCTCGATGCGGGCGGCCAGCACCTCCGGCACATCTCTCATGGTCTCAGATCCTGATCTCGATCAGCGGCACCGCCGCCACGCGCCCGGCTTCGAAACTCTCAAGGGTCACATCGATCCGGTCGGCATCGAACCGAACCGGCGTATCGAACAGGAAGCCGGCCGTGACAGCCGCAGCTTCGTCGGGTGCCGTCGTCAAAGTCACTGCGCCGGTCGCAGCGTCGACCTCAAAGGCCCCGCCACCCAGTTCAACACCATCGACCGCGACCCGCACGGAGCCTGCGACCGGCTTGCCGATCACCCGCCCATAGTCGCCATAGGCCTTGGTCAGTTGGAACATCGTCCGCGTCCCATCCCCTTGGCCCAGCAGCTGATCGCCCGGCTCAGGCTCGCCGGACCCGCTGCGAAAATCGGCAAAATCCCGGAATCGGAAGCCGTACAGCCGGCCGCGGCGGGCCTCGAAGAAGGCCGTCAGTGCTGCCATGTCCGCCAGCGACCTCAGCCCCGCCCCGATGAGATAGCGTCTGCGCCCATGCGCCCACGGCGTCGAGCGCCGCTCGAACCCATTGGTCAGGGTCACGATCTCGGTGCGGCGCTCGACCCCGCCGGTGGAGCCGAAGGCCAGCCGCGCCGGCAGGCTCACCTCGTGAAAGCTCACGGCAACCTCCTGAATTCCTGTTGACTTATCGACCGCGCCTCACCAGACAAAACGCGGTTTCACCGAGGGGGCATCGAATGCGCGGACAGATTCTGACCTTTGACGCCGACACCGGAGGCGGCCTCATCAGCGGCGACGACGGCAATCGCTACGCCTTCTCGGCCCTGGATGTGCGCGGCGACATGCCGGCGGTCGGGTCGTCCGTCGATTTCGTCGCTGCCGAAGGCTACGCCCGCGAGGTCATCGGCCTGGCCTCTGCCTCGCCGGCCCCTGCGCCTCAGGCCGCACCCGTCACGGTCGACTACACGGGCGAGGATCTGAGCCTCTGGGCCTATTTCGTCCGGGCCGTCACCCAGCGATACGCCGACGGCAATGGCCGGGCACGCCGCAAGGAATTCTGGGGCTTCACCCTGTTCGCCTATCTGTTCTTGATTGTCCCAATCCTGCTGTGCTGGGTTGCCGCCGCCAGCATCGACCCCTCCATGGAGTCCGACGCGTCTGCCGGTGTCTTCATGGTCGGCTTTTTTGTCTTCTGTCTTTTCGGACTGGCATTGATCATCCCGAGCATTGTGGTCCAGGTGCGACGGCTCCACGATGTCGGTATGTCCGGCTGGCTCTACCTTTTGGGCTTTGTTCCGTTCGGAGGCGTCTTTTTGTTCGTGGTCGCGCTGATGCCGTCCCAGCAACAGACCAATCAGTACGGTCCCGTCCCGACCCCGCGTCCCTACGGCGGCATCTAGGACCGGGTGCCGACGCGCGCGGCGCGGACCAGGGCCTGGGCGATCTGCGCCTCGGATCTCAACAAGGCCTCAGGGCCGCCCTGGACCATGACATTGACGGTCACGCCACCGGCTCCGACCGGCTCTATGGCTCCCGCCGTCGCCGGTCGGAAAACTTCCGGGCCGCGCTCGCCCACCAGATAGGCCGCACCCGGCGCGACCAGGCCGCCCTCGGCCTTCGAGCCGCCAAAGACCGATCCCATGGCCGACGCCAGGGCCTCGCCGAGGCCGCTGCGCCCGCCGCTGCCGGCCAGGGCATTGATCGCCGCCAGCACCGCGCGCGCCAGTTCCGCCATTGTCACTTCGCCGTCCGCTGCGGCCCGCGCCAACGACCGAACCAGGCTGTCGCCGGCTCGCTCGAAACTCGCCTCAATGGCCTGGGCCGCCGCCTCAGCCGGCTCCTTCAGCCGCTCCAGTGCCTCGGCCGCCTCGGCGGCCTTGACGGGCACATCATCCAGGCCGTCCATCCCTCACCTCCCGATCCGGCCACCGCTCCGTCAAACGATCCAAATCCGCCCGCGACATACCCGCAGCGTCTCCGGCACCGGTCAGCATCCGCCATTCCCTTAGCGACAACCGCCAGAAGGCCTCCGGCATCACACCCAGCCGAACGGCCAACCTCAGCATCGCGTCCCAGCTCATCCTGACGCCGCTTCGAACGCCCGTGCCACCGCCTCGGCGGCAGCACGCGGCTCTGTCATCTCCGCCAGTCGCCGGGCCATTGCCGCCTCGGCCCCACCGCCCCGGATCAGCGCCGCCAGCACCGCCACCAGATCCGCAGCTGTCAGAGCCCGCAGCCGATCCGCCAGGGCCTGAAACCCGGTCGCTTCCAGCGCCGCCTCGATCTCGGCCAGCGCCCCCAGCGTCAGGCACAGCCGCACCGGCTCGTCACCGATCACGACCTCTGCATCACCGCGCACCGGGTTCATCACAGCGCCTCGAACGTCAGCTCGCCGGCACTCGCCAGGCTCAGCGCAAAGGTCGCCTCCCCGGCATGATCCCCGGCATATTCCAGCCCGGCCACCAGGAACGGCCCTTCGATCATCCCGAAGTCCGGCACGATCAGCCGCCAGGTCCGCGCCGACTGCGCAAAAAAGGCCTCGCGCACCCGCGCATCCGACGCCGCGTCGCGAAACACGCCCTGGCCGGCGACCGAACAGGCCTTCACCCCGGCTCCGGCCAACAACTCGCGCCAGCGTCCGGCCGAGTCCGCATCGGTCACATCCACCGGGCGCGCATTCAGCGCGATGGTCCGCGCCCTCAGCCCCGCCACCGTGACGAATCCCGGCGGGTCCTCGCCGTCGTCGATCTTCAACAGAATGTCCTTGCCGCGCTGCGCGCCCATGGAATGCTCCTCAATCCTCGTCTGTGACGACCCGCACCCGGCTGACGCCGAGCGTGGTGTTCCAGTCTGCCGCCCGGAACACATCCTGATAGGTCACCCTCAGGCTCACGATGCGCCCGCCTTCCAGGCTCAGGCCCGGCTCGCTCAGGGCGACCCGCAGGGCCGCATTGACGGCCTTGGCCTCCTCGGTCCCGCCGAAGCGCGACCGCACCGTCAGCGTCAGGATATGTTCCGTCGCGGCACCGTCCGCCGGCACCGGCCGGCTCTCGCTGCGCCCGATCAACAGGTGCGGCCAGCCGACGTCCTCCGGCGGCTGATCGTGGATGGCGGTCGGATGCGTCAACAGCGCGGTCAGGCCGGCGTCGGCGCGAAGGTGGGTGATCAGCGCCTTCTGCAGGGCGCGTTCGGGGTCCAGCGGCATCAGAGCTCTCGGGTCAGGGTCAATGTCATGTGACCCATCTTCGGCGCGTCCCGATCGACGTGGACGAGCCGCCAGGCGACACCCCCGACATCCACCCTTTGCCCCGGCTGGACGCGGGGGTCCGACCCCGATCCCGCAAGGACTTTCTCGCTCACGACCGGCCGGGCATCGCCGGTTCCGTCCTCGTATCTTTGCGGGGATGCCAGGCTCAGCCAAAGCTCGCCCAGCGGCGTCCAGGTCACCGTCAACCCGCCGAAATCCGTCTCGGCTTCAGACCGGGAAAACACCTGGGCCAGGGTTCGATACGGCCTCACAGTCGCACCGGGCGATAGGGCTTCAGCCAGGCTTCCGTCTCAGCATCCGTCTCGCCCTCATAGGCGGCATGGACCAGCTTCAGCACCACCAGCCGCAAGGCCGCCGGAGCCGCCTCGTCGATCATGTCGCCGGTCGCGGCCTCCACCCGCTGCCGGGCCGCCGCGATCAGGGTTTCGATCAGATCGTCCTCAGCGTCATGGCTGACGCGCAGGAACAGCTTCGCCTCGGTGAGGCTCACCGGTTCGCTCATGGGATCTCGCTATGCTCGAAAGGGGGAGGAGCGAGGGACAAGAGGCGAGCAACACCAACTGTGCCACCCGCCCCTCACCACTCACGACCCGCTACTCATCACTCGCCGCCTCTACGAGGCGGCGAACTTCATCACCTTGATGGCGTCAAAGTTCTGCACCCCGCCGCCGACCCGCTTGGTCGTGTAGAACAGCACATAGGGCTTGGCCGTATAGGGATCGCGCAACACCCTGACCCCGGCCCGATCCACGATCAGATAGCCGCGCCGGAAGTCCCCGAACGCGATGGACAAGCTGTCCGCACTGACGTCCGGCATCTGTTCGATTTCCGTCACCGGATAGCCGAGCAGCGAACTGGTCGCCCCCGGCTGGGTCGCCGGGCTCCAGATGTAGTTGCCGTCGGCATCCTTGAACTTGCGAATCAGGCCCGCAGTGCGCCGGTTCATCACGAACCGCGCATTGGCCCGGTATTGCGACGCCGGCGCATAGATCAGGTCGATCAATCGATCCACCGGGTCCTCGCTGTCGAAGGCCCCGGCCGCGCCCGCCGCGACATAGCCGATCTCGCCCCATTGCGCCGAGGCATCGGCCTCGACCGGATAGGACAGGAAGCCCTTGGGCTGGTTCGTACCGGTGCCGGCGACGAAGGCCGCCGTCTCCTGGGCGGCGAAAGCATCCTCGACCTCCTCGGCCAGCCAGGCGTCCAGATCGACCATGGCATCGTCCAGCAGGGTCTGGGTCGCGGCCGGGCTGGCATAGAGATCCGCCGACGGAAACTCCAGCAGGGCCAGGCTCGCCGGGTCCGTCTCGGGCCGCGCCGCCGTCTCGGCGACCCAGCCGCTTTCGATGCCGCTGATCGACACCGGCTTCTTGAAGACGCCGCCGGCCACCGTCCTGACCGTGGCGATCTCGCGCATCGGAGACGCCGCCATCAGCCGCCGCTCGATCAGCCGCTCGACCTGTTCGGGCACGACATAGCCACCCGACGACGCTCCGGTCGACAGCCCGGCCTTGACCTCGATCAGCCCCGCTGTCGCGCCGTGCCGCAGATATCCGGCGAACGCCGCTTTCGTCTCCTCCCCATGCATTGGGGAGGGGGACCCCGAAGGGGTGGAGGGGACTCTCTCCGCCGCACCGGCGATAAGGGGCCGCCGCGCCTCCGCCGACAGCCTCTCCAGCCGGTCCTGCGCCGCCCCAACCGCCTGGTCGATACGCGCCACCTTTTCCTCCAGCAGACCGTCTCCGGCCTTGCGTTCAATCGCCTCCAGCCGCTCGTCGTTGGCCGCCTTGAATGCCTCGAACGCGCCCATCAGCTCATGCATCGCCGCCCGCGCCTCGGGTGAGGCGAGGCTCTGTTTGGTCTCTTTCATGGTCTTCCCTGGTTGATCCTTCCGCCCTTGCGGGAGAAGGTGGACCCCGCAAAGCGGGGCGGATGAGGGGTCGCGCGATGCGACCCAAAGTCCTGCGCCCCCGGATGGAGATCGCCTTGCCGCGCCGTTCCGACCCGATCGTTCCCTTTTCGCGGCTAGAGCGCGCCGCCATCCAGGCGCTCGCCTGGGAACTTGCCCCGGCCTTCCCTCAGCTTGAGGGTCTCGCCGATGAGGCCACGCCCGGTCGCGTCCATCGCGGCATGTCCGGCTTCGTCCGGCGCACCGGCCTGGCACAGTCAGCCTCCGGTCGGGGGCGGGGCCAGAGCGGCCTGTTCGGTTCCGTCCATGCCGTCGTCAGCGGCCTGGCCCAGCCCATGTCCTTTCAGTTCCAGCTTCGGCGCGGTCGCCTCGTCGGCCTGATCGCCGATGCCTATGGCCAGGACATCTCCGGCCTGGATTTCCAGAACATCGGCTTTGACCAGCTCTTCTATCTCGATGCCGCCGACCGCTCGCGACCGATCGACCCGGCCCTCTATCGCCGGCGCGATCGCTCCCAGGCGCGCGCCGATGTCGTGAAGGCACCGCCGCAGAAAACCTCGGTCCCGGTCTCGGCCCCACCGCCGGTCTTGATACAATCCAGCGCCGCACCCGTTACGCCGTCACAGACGCCGCTCGTCGTCGAATCGGAAGCCGGCGCGGCCCTCGACAAGACCACCCTCAAGATCGGGATCTGGGTCGGCCTCATCACCATAGCCGTCGTCGCCGGCATCCTCTCGGGCGGCCCGATCTTCATCTTCGGCATCGGGGCCTTCTGGATCGCCCGGATGCTGACCCAGCCCAAGCCGCTCGACAGCATTCACGCCGCCCTGGCCGCGCGCCAGGCCCGACAGATGGGTTAGGCGCAGACCAGCCGCGCGCCCGGCAGCATCGGAAACGTCACCAGCGACACCTCCCACAGGTCCACCGCTGTCAGCACCCTCAGCGGCCCATCCCTGCGCGCTGCCACGGGCCGAAACCCGATCGACAAGCCATCCAGTGCCCCGGCCCTGACCAGGGCCTGACAGAACCGTGCCCCGGCCGACCAGTCCATGACCTGCCCGCGCACGAACAGCCCGCGTTCGTCCTCATAAATCTCGTCCCAGACCCCGACGGGCGCGTCCTCATGCTGGTGCAGCATCCGCACGCCGGCGGGACCACGCCCGACCAGGCTCTGTTCGAAACAGCCCCTCACCGTCACATCCCGGTTCAGATCGGCCACGCCCCAGAGAGAGGCATAGCCTTCGATCACAAGTGACGAGCCGCGAGGCGCGGGTGACGAGTCGCCGCGCGCCCCGTCCGCACGGGCGTCTCTAGTCTCTCCCGCCACACACCACCCGCCACTCATGACTCGGCTCCTTCGAGCCGCCTCTCCATCCGCTCGACCGCCGCCCGCGTCGCGGCCACCTGTTCTTCCAGCCGCGCCAGCCGCTCGATCACGGTTCCCTGTCGTTCGGCCCGCGCCTCCAGCGCCGCGATCCGGGCTGACGCCGCCCCGCCCCACATCAGGGCTGCCGCCGCCTGAACCGCCACCGCCACCAGCACCGCCGCCGGCCATCGCCGGGCCATTTCGTCCGTCATGGACACCTCCGTCGTCTTGGGATTTTTTGGGGGGTAGGGTCGAGTGTGTCGGCAGGTTCTAGGGGCTAGGTTCTAGGGATTGGGGCACCTATTCCGTCGGCCTCGCGACACGCCCCTGCGAAAGGCGGAAGCGATTGGCGACCCAGCGATCGTTCCCTAGAACCTGGTCCCTAGAACCTAGAACCCGCCTCCCCACTCACCCCTCACCACCAAGGCCCGCCAGCCGCCGCCGCTCCTCGGGCGTCAGGAAGCTCGCCGCCTCCAGCCGGGCCCACAGCGCCTCGCGCTCGCCGGCCAGTCCCGGCACGGCGTCCAGATCCGGGCGGATCGTGACCTGTGGCCAACGGGGTGCCAGCCAGGCGGTCATTGCGCCCGCCGTCTTGCCGACCAGCGGCACGATCGTCTGACGCCAGAACGCCCCCTGGGCCTCCTTGAAGTTCTGATAGGTGTTGTCACCGGGTATCCCCAGAAGCTGCGGCGGCACCCCGAACGCCAGGGCGATCTCTCGCGCAGCGGCATGCCTGCCCGCGACATGATCCAGATCATGCGGGCTCAGCGCCATCGGCTTCCACTCCAGCCCGCCTTCCAGCAGCATCGGCCGTCCGGCATTGGCGACCCCGGCGTAGCTCGCCTCCAGCTCGGCCTTCAGCGCCTCGAACTGGCCCTCGGTCATGTGGCCGCCGCCGAACACCAGGGCTCCGCTTGGCCGCGCCTGATTGTCCAGCAACGCCTTGTTCCACGCTGCCGATGCATTGTGGACATCGACGGCCCAGGCCGCCGCCTCCAGCGGCGCTGCCCCGTACCAGTCATCCGCCGGATTGAAGAGTTTCAGATGCAGCACCGGCGAGAACCCGTCAGCCGCCCGCAGCAACCGCCGCGTCCGCGCCCCGACCGTATAGTCATAGGCCGCCGGCCAGCCGCTGCCCCCCGGCACCACCTGCATCCGGTCCGGCCTCAGCGCATAGAATTCCGCCGCCCCGTCCTCGACCGCCTCCAGATAGGCATTCCCCGCCGTCTGCAGATAGCCGTACAACTGCTCGAACATCTCCTGACCCGACTGTTCGGGATTGGGCCGCGCCAGCCGCCCGGCCAGCGGATGGTCGTCCCGCCGCGTTTCGCCCTCAAACACGGCCAGCGGCACACTGGCCGCCGCCTCGGCGATCATCCGCACACAGCGATAGACCACCGGGTTCTGTGCAAAGCCTTCGCGCGCCAGGTTGGCATAGTCGCGCGGCGTCCACACCGGCCGCCCGACATGGGAGAAGGCGATGACGGGTCCGACCGCACTCGCCTTGGTTTCAGGCGCGGTCACGCGCCGTCGGCCAAACGGCCTCCGCCAGTCGAACATCGGTGTCTCCGGGGTGCTTCAGGCCCAGATCTCGAGCCTGCGACAAACCTAACCGACCAGCGTGCCGCGGGGACAACTTGCGATCAGAATTCCATACACCGCTGTTTTGATTGATCTAAATCAGCGAAATGCGAGAGCGATCGAGGGTCCGTCTAGGCCGCCGCTTCGTCCGCGCCCGGCTCGTCACGCACGTTGGGATTCAGCCAGTGCGCCACAACCGCGGCCAGTTCGGCGATATTGATCGGCTTGCCGAGGTGGCCGTCCATCCCGGCATCCAGGCAGGTCTGGATCTGCTCGCGCTGGACGTTGGCGGTCAGGGCAACGATCGGCAGCCGGAGGAAATCACCCCCCAGCGCCCGGATGCTCCGCGTCGCCTCCAGGCCGTCCATTTCCGGCATGTGCATGTCCATCAGGACCAGGTCGTAGTCCGCCACCTGCACGGCCACCAGTGCCTCGACACCGTTGCACGCCACCTCGGTGCGGATGCCCAGTTGGCCCAAGATGGCGCTGACCAGTTCACGGTTGGCCGGCGCGTCGTCAGCCACCAGGATGCGCGCCGGGCGCTCCGCCGCCGGCACCGCCTCGACCGGGGCCACAGGCGCGTCCTTGGCGATACCCAGCGGGACTTCGAACCAGAAGGTCGACCCGGCTCCCGGCTCGCTCGTCGCGCCGATCTCGCCCCCCATGGCCTCGACCAGACGTTTCGAGATCGCCAGACCCAGCCCGGTGCCGCCGAAATTGCGCGTCGTCGACTGATCGGCCTGGGTGAAACGCTCGAACAGGCTGTCCAGCTTGCCTGACGCAATCCCGATGCCGGTGTCGGTCACCGCCACCCTCAGTCGCCAGGTCCCCGCCGGACCGGGCGCGCCCGCCACATCCAGCCGCACCCCGCCCCTGGCCGTGAACTTCATCGCATTCGACAGGAAGTTCAGCGTCACCTGGCGCAAGCGCCCCGCATCGCCCCTCAGGGCCTCGGGGACCGAAGCGGCGACATCGATTTTCAGGTCGAGCCCCTTGGCGGCGCGCTGGGCCTCCATCAGGTCGCCGGCCCCGTGCGCTAGGTCCCAGACATGGAACGGCTGCAGGTCCATCTCCAGCGCCTCGGCCTCCAGCTTGGAATAGTCGAGAATGTCGTTGATGACGCTCAGCAACACCTCGCTTCCGGTGGCGATGCGGTCGACATGGCGGCGGTCTTCGGCCGTCAGGTGCTCGCTGCCCTTCAGCAGTCCGGCGAAGCCGACCACACTGGTCAGAGGCGTCCTCAGCTCGTGGCTCATATTGGCCAGGAACTCTGCCTTGACCTGGCCGGCAGTTTCCGCCTTGGCCAGGGCCTCACGCAGCTCGTCTTCGAGCCGCCGGGTCTCCGTGACGTCCCGCACGACGTCCTGAATTTCCTTCACCCGTCCCGTGCCGTCGCGCACGATGCGCGTCCGCGTCTCGTAGTGCCGGATGTCACCGTCCCGCGTGAAGGCCCGGTAGGTCTGCGAGAACATGTCCTTGTCGGGATTCTCGCGAATGAAGGTCGAAAGGCGCTCGATGGCCTCGTCTGCATCGTCCGGGTGGATCAGATTGGTCACCGGCGTACCCAGAATATCTTCTGGAGGAACCCCCGTGACCGTTTCGACGACCGGCGACACATAGGTCACCTTCATGTCGTAGCCGTAGGTGGCGATGACGTCCTCAGACCGGTCCGCCAGCAACCGGTAGCGGGCCTCACTGGCCTGGACGCGGTCGACGGCTTCGCGCAGTTCCGCTTCCAGGCGGCGGGTCTCGGTGACGTCGCGCGCCATGTCCTGGATTTCCAGCACCCGGCCCTGATCATCGCGAACGATGCGCGTGCGCGTCTCATAGTGACGCACCTCGCCGTTCTTGACGAAGGCGCGATAGCGCTGGGTCGTCATGTCCTGATCAGGATGGTCGCGAATGAAGGCGGCCAGCTTGGCGTTCACCTCGCGCCAGTCTTCCGGGTGCAGCAGGGTATTGACCGTCTTGCCGAGAATATCTTCCGGCTTGATGCCCGTAATCCGCTCCAGCGACGGCGAAGCATAGGTCACCAGGGTGTCATAGCCATAGGTGATGATGATGTCCTCGGACCGGTCCGTCAGCAGCCGGTAGCGTGTCTCGCTCTCCCGAGCCTGGTCCAGGGCGGCCTGGAGTTGGTCCTCCAGGGCCTTGCGCTGCGACATGTCGCGGATGACCACGACCACTTCCTCCGGCTCGCCGGGTTCTGACCGGATCCGCTGGAAGCTGCTCTCGACCCAGATATAGTGCCCGGCGCGGTGCCGCGCCCGGTGAACGACGGCCTGGCGGTCGCTATCCTCCATCGCCCCTTCGATGACGGCCATGACTCTTTCGAAATCGTCGGGGTGTACATAGTCACCGATCTGGCCGGTCATCTCCTCAGACCGCCAGCCCAGCATCGCCTCGACGGCGGGCGAAATATACCGGCTGCTCCCGTCTCGCCTGATGCGGGTGATGACATCGGCGGTGTTGTCCGCCAACAACCGATAGCGGGCCTCGCTACGCTGGATCATATCCATCGTCCGCCGGTCCTCGGTGACATCGCGCACGACGCCGAACACCGTCTTGACCTTGCCATCCGGTCCGAGTTCCGCCCCGGCCATCGACTGCAGCCGCCGAACCTCTCCGTTCGGGCGGATCAGCCGGGGCTCAGACTGCATTTCCCGTCCCGTTTCAGCAACCTGCAGGATCTGGCTGCGAACCACTTCCTGGTCGTCGGGATGGAATGCCGCAATAACCGAGTCGGCCGTCGGCGCGTGCGTGTCCCGGTCCAGGCCGTAGATCCGATAGACCTCATCGGACCAACTGACCTCGCGGGTGACGAAATCCATGCGCCAGTGCCCGACTCCCGACATGGTTTCGGCCAGCTTGAGCGTCGCCAGTTCTTCGCGTTGGAATCTGATTTCGGCTTCGCGGTCCAGAATGTCGGCGGCCATCTCGGCCAGCTTCTTCAGCGCCTCCAGCTGGTCATCGCCCGGGCGCTCCCTGGGGAAAACATCCAGCACACAGATCGTACCCGCCATGGTCCCGTCTTTCAGGGTGATGACCGCGCCGGCATAGAATCGCACATGGTTCGGTCCGCAGACGACCTCGGCGTCCTTGAACCGCGCGTCCTCGGCTGCATTCTCGACGACCAGAACCGCACCGGTGCCCATGGCCATGGCCGTTTCGGTAAAGCTCGCCTTGCGGGGCACCTCATCACGGCAGACGTTCATGCCGCCGCTCAGCTTCATGCCGTCCGCACCGTTCAGAACCACCGTCGCGGCGGGCGTTCCAAACAGGGTCGCGGCGATACCCGTCAGCCGATTCAGCGATGTCGTCGTATTGCTGGAGGGCATTTCACCGGTCCGTTTGAAGCGAACCTGACAATCAACCCCCAACATAAGGTTATCATCGCACGACACGTTCTCTGAAAATGCGTGTCAGCCCCGCTCCTCGATCAGGTCCCAGGCGGCGAAATCAAGCGCATCTTCCGGGTCGGCCAGGGTCGTCTCCGAAATCGTCTCGCCGCGCACACTGACACCGGCGGTGTGGACCGTCTCAGGGTCGCCCGACACCAGCGGATGCCACGGCGCCAGCCCGCGGCCCTCGTGCAGCCGCCGATACGCACAGGATTTCGGCATCCACTCCAACGCCTCGACATTGAACGGCGTCAGCTTGATGCAGTCCGGCACGAACTGCTTGCGGTTCTCATAGTCCGAGCACCGGCACGCTTCAGGATCGAACAGCTTGCAGTGCACCCGCGTCGGGATGACCTCCAGCGTCTCCTCGTCCTCAAACCGCACCAGACAACACAGGCCACAGCCGTCACAGAGCGATTCCCACTCCGCCTCGGTCATTTCGTGCAGTTTCTTGGTTTCCCAGAAGGGCTTCATGCGGCGCTATATGACGGTTCGGGACCACCTCTGAAAGGCGAACTTGTTCCGGGCCGCTACAACCCCTGACCCACTCCCGGTCACCCCATCAGGAACCAATGTTAGGTGTCGGCGCTTTCGCCGTCATGACACGCAAACATCTGGCCCTGACCCTCGCCGCCGCCGCTGCCCTTCTGGGTGCCGCAGCCTGTTCCACCCTGACCGCGCCGGTCAGCAATCCGACCGTTCCTCAGCCGGCTAAATCCGTTGATCTGAACCGCTATCTCGGCCAGTGGTACGAGATCGCCCGCTATGATGTCGGCAGCTTCCAGCAGGGCTGTGAGGCCTCCACCGCAGGCTACAGCCTGCGCGACGACGGAGAGATCCGTGTGCTGAACACCTGCCGCGACGGCTCTCCCACCGGCGAGGTCCGCAGCGCCGAGGGCCGCGCCCGCGTCGTCGAGAACAGCGGCAACGCCAAGCTCGAAGTCTCCTTCTTCGGCCCCTTCTATTTTGGCGATTATTGGGTGCTCGACCATGCCGAGGACTACAGCTGGTCCATCGTCGGAGAGCCGTCGGGCCGCTTCCTCTGGCTGCTCAGCCGCACGCCCGATCCCTCGCCTGAGGCCCGTGCCCACATCCTCGCCCGCACCGCCGAGCTGGGCTACGACACCTCACGCCTGCACATGACTCGGCACAACTGAGACGCTTGCCTTTTGAGTGCGCGCTCGTGACACTCGGCCTCCAGCCGGAGGCCTTGCCATGTTCCTGCGCGCACTCACTGCCCTGCTCCTGATCCTCGTCGCCCAGCCCGCCTGGGCCTGATCCGAGGATGATCCTCGCGATCCACGCGAATGTCAGGACGACAACGGCGTCGATCGCTACGACGCAGAAGCTCAGGCGCGCATCCGCACCCTTCTGAGCATGGCCTCCATCGAGGACGAAGCCGCGTCCGGGGCCATCGTCCATCGCGCCTTCTTCGTGGATGGCTACGGTCGCGATATGCCGGCCGTCGCCTTCGAACGTCGCCCCGGTCAGTCGCCCGAGGTCGTGGTCTATGGCGCGCAAGGCCGCTCGACCCGGGCCCCCGTCAATCACCATGTCTGGGCTCGTGTCGTTCAGGAGGCCGAGTACGCCGACAGGCTCCACCCCACACCCCAGACCCCACACCCGAGAACACACACACCCAATTCCGCGCACCGCTCCGCCCGCCAATCCCTTGCCGGTACCCGGTCCAGCCGGTTTTCTCGTTTCAACAATCCCCGCCCCTGGCTGGGCTGATATCCTGCTCGCGGGTCTTTGATATCGTTGGATGGAGGTCATCGCGCCCGCCGCCGCCCGGCGTCGGCGCTGAGGCCAGGATGAGGCCTGACCTCATCGGATTTAGTGCACCTAGTGCACTTAGTGCACTTAGTGCACGGGATTCACAGTGCACTATTTCGACCGCGAACGATCGACCCGCCGCCATGTCGCCTTGGCGCGATCTTTCAGTCTGTCACCATGTTTCCGGGTGTCAGGCAGACCGGCACGAAGGCCCCCCGCTTGCCAGCCGCCCCCCCTCCAGCCTAACTGGCCGCCTGTTTTCGGGGGTCTCATGTTCGCTCGTCTGTTCGCCGCTTTGGTGCTGGTCCTCGCGCCGCTTCCCGCCCTCGCTCAGCAACCTTCCGCAGACCTGATCGCCGGCCAGGAATACGATCCGGCCATCCCGACGCCCGAGCGCGTCCTCGGCTACGCCTTCGGCGAACGCCTGTCGCGCGCCTCCGACGTCCTGCGATACTTCGACGCCCTCTCCGAGGCCGCGCCCGATCGCATGATGCTGACCCGCTACGGCGAGACCTGGGAGGGCCGGCCCCTGCCCTACGCCGTCATCTCCTCGGCGGCGAACATGAGGCGGCTCGGGGCCATCCGCGAAGCCTCCCTGGCCCTGACCGATCCCCGCGCCGGCCCGACGACCCCGCCCGCCGACCAGCCGGTCATCGTCTGGCTGATGTATTCGGTCCACGGCAATGAAATCAGCCCGGCCGAGGCCGCCATGGCCACGGCCCGGCACCTGTTGGCCTCGCGCGACCCAGAAGTCGCCGAATGGCTCGTCACCACCGTCGTCGTTCTCGTCCCGACCCAGAATCCGGACGGCCGCGACCGCTTCATGAACGCCTACTATCAGTCGCTCGGCCTGGAGCCGGACGGCGACCGCCTGTCCGCCGAGCGCGACGAGCCGTGGCCGTCGGGTCGCCCCAACCACTATCTCTTTGACATGAACCGCGACTGGTTCGCCCAGACCCAGCCCGAGACGCGCGGCCTCACCCAGTTGATGCTCGGCTGGCGGCCCCAGGTCGTGGTCGACGCCCATGAGATGGGCACCGACGATCCCTTCTTCTTCCCGCCCGAGGCCGAGCCGCTGAACCCGCTCCTGCCCGAGGCCCAGCTACGCGCCCGCCAGCTCTTCGGGCGCGGCAACGCCGCCACCTTCGACCGCGAGGGCGTCGACTACTACACCCGCGAGGTCTTCGACGCCTTCTATCCCGGCTACGGCGACGGCTGGCCGTCCTATCTCGGGGCCGTCGGCATGACCTATGAACAGGGCTCGGCCCGAGGCCTGGTCGCGCGCCGCTCCAACGGCGAAGAGCTGACCTATCGCACCACCGTCAGGAACCATTTCCTGGCCTCGCTCTCGACCATCCGTACCGCCTCGGCCAATCGCGCCCAGCTACTCAGCGACTTTGCCGCCTATTACCGTCAGGCCGTCTCCGAAGGCGGCTCCGGCTCCTGGATTCTGGCGCGCGGCGATGTCGACCCCGGCTCCACCGATGCCCTGGCTGCCCTCTTGGCCCGCCAGGGCATCGAGGTGACCCGCGCCACCGCCGGTTTCAACGCCTGTGGCCGCCAATACCGGGCCGGCGACTATATCATCCGCCGGGGCCAGCCGCTGGGTCGCCTGCTCCAGGTCCTGATGGACCCGTCCATCACCATGCGTGAAGGCTTCGTCCAGGCCCAGGAGGCCCGCCGTCACCAGGGCCAGTACGCCGAGGTCTATGACATCACCGCCTGGGCCCTGCCGGGCTCCTATGGCGTCGATGCCCTCCAGTGCCGCTCGACGCCCTCGGTCGCCACCGCCGCCGTCACCGCTGACGGCATCGAGGGCATCGTCTCCGGCGATACGTCCCCCGTCGTCTATGTCGTCACCTCCGGCTCCCAGGCCATGGGTGTCATGACCCGCGCCTTGCGCGCCGGCATCCGTGTGCGCTCGCCCGAGGCCGCCTTCACCGTCGGCGACCGCACCTTCCCGGCCGGCTCGGTCATCCTCAGCCGCGCCGGCTCGCCCGACGACTTCGACACCCAGGTCGCCGCCATCGCCCGCGAGGCCGGGGCCGAGGCCATCGGCCTGTCCGACACCTGGGTCACCGAGGGGCCGAACCTCGCCTCGGATCGCTCGCCGATCATCCCGCCGGTTCGCATCGCCCTGGCCTGGGACGAGCCGACCGATCCCAACTCTGCCGGGGCCATCCGCTATGTGCTGGAGCAACGCTACGGCTATCCGGTCACCATCATCCGCACCGAAAATCTGTCCCGCGCCGACCTCAGCCGCTATCAGGTCCTGATCCTGCCGGACGCCTATGGTTCCTATGACGCCGCCCTCGCGGCGTCCCTGCGCGCCTGGGTCCAGCGCGGCGGCACCCTCATCGGCATCGGCTCGGGGACCGATCTGATGATGGCCGGCGACAGCCCGATGATCGCCTCAGCGCGCGAGCCGCTGCTGTCCCAGAACGGCCAGGCCGCCCCGGCACCTGACGCCGATCCGCGCATCATCGCCGATGCCGACGCCTATGCCGAGGCGACCCGGCCCGCCGAACAGACCCCGGATTCCGTCCTCGGTGTCCAGGCTCTGGTCGAGGTCGATCGCAGCCACTGGCTGTCATCCGGCCTGCCCGACCGCCTGACCGTCCTGGTCATCGGCTCGGCCATCTATGAGCCGCTGCGTCAGGACGAGGGCACCAATGTCCTGCGCTACGTCTCGGCGCGAGAGCTTCCCGTCGCCGGCCACCTCTGGGCCGAGAACCGCGCCCAGCTCGCCTTCAAACCCTATGTCATGGCCAACAGCGTCGGTCGTGGCCAGGTCATCGCCTTCACCCAGGACCCCACCTTCCGCGGCTTCCTCCACGGCCAGGACGTCCTGTTCCTCAACGCCATCTTCCGGGGGGCCGCGCACAGCAGTCCGGTGCGATAGACGGCCCTTTGGCCTAGGCAATCGGGCCTCGTGATCCCTAAGCCCGAGGCCCCCGCCTCTACGCTGCCGTCCTATAGGGCCTCACCAGCACCTCCGCCGGAATCCGCCACTGTTCGTGCAGCGCCCAGATCATCGGCAGGGTCAGAGCCCGCTTGCGCCTCAGCACCTCCGACGCCCGCGACGCCGACCCCAGTACCTCGGCCAGGTCCGACTGCGTGCGCCCTTCCATAGCCATGCTGCCATTGATCGCGTCCACCGGATCACCCTCAGGGATTGGCCAGCGCGCGCCTTCATAGGCATCCGCAAGCGTGATCAACACATCCAGTCTGTCGCCCTCAGGCGTCCCGGCCTGCGCGCCCCAAAGCGCCTCGATCTCGCGGAGCGCCGCCTCATGGTCCTCATCATTTCGGATCGGTCGAATATCCATGCCCGGCCTCCTAGAACCGCGATACCGTCAGGGCGTCCACGCGGTCGTATTCCGCGTGGGTCCCGACGAACTTGATGAAAGCGACCTGCCGCCCGAAGTCGAAGGCGACGATCATCCGGTGATCGCCGCCCGCCACCTCGAACCGCACGCGCTCACCGTTGAGCACCTTGGCCTTCAAAAAATCTGCGACGACCGCCTGGGGGGTCTCCCACCGCGCCGCCTTGGCGACCCGCAACCAGTGCGTCAGGGCCGGCTCCGTGTTCGGATGCCGTTCCCAATAGGCCACGAGCGTCGCGCGGGCGATGATCCTCACACCCACCTTTTCCCACCGTGGGAAAAACTCGTCAAGCCAATCTCCCATGGCGGGAAACCAACTTCTGTCCCGCACCCGGTGACGAACACGAGGGACTGCCCTATGTCCCACCTCCCGATGCCCCCTACTCCCTAGGCCCTTCCCTCCCATGGCCCGCGCCCCACTCGTTTCCCTTCGCGATGTCCGTCTCCAGGACGGCCCTCTCCCCCTGTTCGACGGCGTCGACCTGGCCATCGAGCCGGGTCAGCACGCCTGCCTCGTCGGCCGAAACGGCGCCGGCAAGTCCACCCTGATGAAGCTGGTCATGGGCCTGATCGACGCTGACTCGGGCGAGCGCGCGGTCCAGGCCGGGGCCCGCTTTTCCTACGTCCCCCAAGAGCCGGTCATCATCGGCCCGACCCTGCGCGATCACGCCACCTCCGGCGGCGCCGATCCCTGGGCCGCCGATCAATGGCTGGAGACCTTCGGCCTGGATCCCGAAAAGCCCGCCACCCGTCTCTCCGGCGGCGAGACCCGCCGCGCCGACCTCGCGCGCGCCTTCGCCGAACAACCCGACCTGCTGCTGCTGGACGAGCCGACCAACCACCTCGACATCCTCGCCATCGAGACCCTGGAGGACGAGCTCAAGGCCGCCCGCTTCGCCGTCCTGATGGTCAGCCACGACCGCACCTTTCTGGAGCGCACGACCAAACGCTGCCTGTGGCTCGAGAACCGCCGCGTCCGCACGCTGGACAAGGGCTTCAAGGCCTTCGATGCCTGGGCGGCGAAAGTCACCGAGGAAGAGGCCGAATCCCTGCGCCGCCTGACCAAGGAGATCGAGCGCGAGACCTACACCTTCTACCGCTCCATCACCGCCCAGCGCACCAGGAACGAAGGCCGCGCCCGCCGCCTCGACGCCCTGCGCCAGGACCGCGCCCGCCGCGTCGCCGACCTCCCGCGCGACATCCAGCTCGGCGTCGATTCCGGCCCCACCTCTGGCAAGCTGGTGGCCGAGCTGAAGGGGGTCGCCAAGTCTTTCTCCTCCCAATCGCGAAGCGATGGGGAGGGGGACCGCGAAGCGGTGGAGGGGCCGGTCGCTGCAAGCGACCGGTGGGCGGTGGAGGGGCCGGCGACCCGCACCATCCTCAAGCCCTTCTCCACCAAGGTCCTGCGCGGCGACCGCCTCGCCATCGTCGGCCCCAATGGCGCGGGCAAGACTACCCTCGTCCGGCTTCTGCTCGGCGAGATCGAGGCCGACGCCGGCTCCATCCGTCTCGGCGCCAATCTCGCCCCGGTCTATCTCGACCAGGCCCGCGCCGACCTGCGCTCCGACATGACGCTCTGGGACGCCCTCACCCCCGGCGGCGGCGATTCCATCTTGGTGCGCGGTCAGTCCAAGCACGTCGCCGCCTACGCCAAGGACTTCCTGTTCAAGGAAAGCCAGCTGCGCCAGCCGGTCTCCACCCTCTCGGGCGGTGAGCGCAACCGCCTGCTGCTCGCCCGCGCCCTGGCCCAGCCGGCCAATCTGCTGATCCTGGACGAACCCACGAACGACCTCGACATGGAGACGCTCGACCGGCTCGAAGACCTGCTCGAAGACTACGACGGGACTCTCATCCTGGTCAGCCACGACCGCGACTTCATCGACCGGCTGGCCACCTCAACCATCGCCCTGAACGGTCGCGGCGACGCCGTCGAAACCCCCGGCGGCTGGACCGACTTCGTGGCCCAAAATCCGGGGTTCCTCTCGCCCTCACAGCCTGAGCCGGCCCGGCGTCTCCTCCCCATCGCAGATGGGGAGGGGGACCGCGAAGCGGTGGAGGGGGCGCCGCAGGCGTTGCGCCAGTCGAGCAAGAAACTCTCCTACAAGGACGCCCGCCGCCTCGAAGAGGCCGAGCGCGAGATGGAATCCCTCCCCGCCGCCATTGAAACCCTCGAAACGGCGCTGGCCGATCCCGCCCTCTACACGACCGACCGCAAGCGTTTCGACAAGCTGTCGGCCGACCTCGACGCCACCCGCGCCAGGCTGGAAGCCGCCGAAACGGACTGGCTACGGATCGAGGAAATGAAGGCGACGCTCACCGCATAGGCCCTCATTTCTGGGGACAACGCATGGCCTTGCATTGGGACGCTTTTCCGCCATCCGTCCCCCCGCCGGCCCGGGTTATCCACCGTCCATCCCCCATCCGCCCGTGGGCAACGCCCCCGCCCCGCTTGCCAGCCGCCGGGTTTCAGGAGAGCGTGTCCTTGCCGACGGACATCGCGGCGCGGAACTCCGGGGAGACCCGGGCTTCAAGCGGCGAAACCGGCCACCAGACAAGGACTTCAGGGGGAACCCAGGAGAGACCGGGACGGGATCTGAACGAGGAGAAATCCAAGGGAGGATCGGACTTCAAAACCCGGTGGGGCAACTCACCAAGGAGGAAGACCAGGCAAGGACAGGACGATCAAGCGGACGCCGGGCTTGCCCGCCAGACGAATGAGACCTCCGACCCGTAACGGACCAACGTCCAACCCGGACTTGGTGAGGGGCCGATGAGCACGGGTTCGCCCGGGCCATCGCCCCTCGATCCGTTTCTGGCCCCCTGCCCCCCCCTTTTGATCGGGCGAACCAGCCCTACGGCGCGCCAAATGCGCCTCAAAAATTGTCATCCCGGCCAAGCCGCGTGCGGCGCAGAGCCGGGACAAGGGTTGGGTTACTTCAAGCGCTCGGCGATGTGGCGGGCTTGTCCCGCCTCTCCGCTCCGCTGCGGCCAGTGGGCAAATCTAGGAAGCCCGCCGACCGCCACCCTCCCTACTCCCCGCCCCCAACTCCCCTACCCCTGCCTTCCCATCGCCGCACCCCACCGCTACCCTCGGGACAAGCGCGGGGAATCACTCATGGACCGCAGGTCGCTCATCGCTGGCTTGGCCGGGGCTGCAGGCCTGACGGCGATCGGCGGGCTGACCGCACTGTCTGCCTGCCAGCCCCGCAGCGAACCGACCGACCGCTATGGCCGCACCCGCGTCCGTTTCGCCATCGACGGGGCGGCCGAGGCGGCCCACGGCGGCTTCTACCAGGCGGTCGCAAACGGGGCCTATTCCCGGCGCGACCTCACCGTCGAGATCATCCAGGGCGGATCGTCGGTCGATGTGGCCCAGCTTCTCTCCTCCGGCCAGGTCGAACTCGCCCTGGGGTCCAGCGCCTTCATCCCCATGAGCCTTACTGCCGAAGGCGCGCCGGTCTCGGTCGTGGCCGCCTTCTTCCAGAAGGACCCCCAGGTCCTGGTCACCCATCCCAACCCGTCCCTGGCCACCATCGCCGACCTGGCCGGACGCCCCTTCATGCTGTCAGAGGCCTCGGTGGCGCGCGTCTGGGTCTGGCTCAAGGCCCGCTACGGCTTCACCGATGATCAGCTTCGCCCCTACACCTCCGACCTGACCGGCTTTCTGGCCGACCCGCGCGCGGTTCAGCAGGGCAGCCTGACGGCCGACCCCTACGTCATCGCGGCCCAGGCGGGGGTCGAGCCGCGCGTCTTCCTGCTCGCTGACGAGGGCTATCCCTCCTACGGCAACCTGTTGCTCGCGCCCGACGGCCTGATCCGTGACAATCGCTCGGTCGTGGCCCGTTTCATCGAGGCCTCGGTCGAGGGCTGGCACGCCTATCTCGATGACGATCCGGCCCCCGCCGAGACCCTGATCAAGCGGGTCAATCCCCGGATGACCCAGGAACAGCTGTCCTGGGCGCGGGAACAGCTGATCACCCATGAGGTCGTCGTCTCGCCAGGCGGCCGCATCGGCGACATGAGCGCCGCGCGCTGGCAGGCGTTCTTTCAGGTCACCTCAGAGGCCGGGGCCTATGACCCCGGTGTGGACTGGCGCTCGGCCTTCACCCTCGACTTCCTGCGTAGCTGACGCTCGCGCCTGGCCCCTATCCCGCCGCCCGGCCCTTCCGATCTATGGTTGAGGTAAATTTTTTTGCGCCACCATCCCGCGCGTTAACACCCAGGCAAGCGCCTCGATCCTAGGTTGGACCTCCAGTCACCCAGGAACGCCAAGATGGCTCGCCTCCTCCTCGCCGTCCTCGCCGTATCAACCGTCGCCGTCGCCCTGCCGGCTGCCGCCCAGCAGCGACGTTCGGAAGCTGCCGAACAGGCTGGACTGCGCTATCTCAACTGGCCGGGGCGGCCCCCGGTCAACAGCGCACCACGCCGGGCCGAGCGGGCGGCCCCGCCGCGCCCGATCGCTCGACCGACCCCGCAGCCTCAGGTCGAAACCCCGGCCCAGGAGCCCGTGGCCGAGGTTCGGGCCGCGACCGATCCCCAGTCCCGCCCGGCCTCACCGACCGCGACCTCGGGTGACGGGGTCCGCTACTATTCGGTCCATCGTCCCTCCGGACGCACGCCCGACACCATCGAGCGCGCCCAGGAGCTGGCCGCCGAAGACGCACTCGTCGCCCTGCAGTCCCCCCAGGGCCAGAGCCTGGCTGAGCAGGACCGGTCGGCCCGCGCCGAGGAAGCCTTCGAGATTCTCCGCAATCTTCCGCCGGATCAGCTCATGGACATGCTCGGCCGCCAGCCATGACCGTCTCTCGCCTTCAAGACCTGATTGACCTGGCCAGGGTGCCGTCCGGGGACAAGCGCCGGGAGCTTCTGCGAGAACTGACGGATCAGTTCTTCGGGACCTCCCAACCCAACCCGGTCGAATCCGAACTCTACGGCTCGGTCCTGGCCCAGCTCTCCACCGAAATGGAACAGGCCGTTCGTCAGGAGCTGTCGGCCCGCTTCTCGGTGGCCGCCAACGCCCCGCGCGTCCTGGCCCGGACCCTGGCCATGGATGTCGAGGAGGTCGCCGCCCCGGTATTGCGGGCTTGCGATGCCCTTCAGGATTCCGACCTGCTCGACATCGTCCGGGTCAAGGGCCAGGGCCACCTGCGGGCCGTTTCCGGGCGCGCCCATGTGGCCGAATCTGTCTCGACGGTGATCGTCGAACGTGGCGACGACGAAACCCTCGGCGTGCTCGTCCGCAATGACGGGGCACAGCTCTCGCGAGCCGCCCACGAGACCGTCACCGATCGCGCTCACGCCAATCCCGACCTCCAGGACGCCCTGGTCAACCGGGCCGATCTGCCGCCGGATCTCCTGAACGAACTCTACTTCGTGGTGGAGGCCAGGCTCCGTCAGAAGATCCTCGAGCGCAACGGTGCCATGCCGGTCGATCAGCTGGAAGCCGCGCTTGCCGCAGGTCGCAATCGCCTTCGCGCCGCCGACGGCTCCCTGCCCGACGACTACGAGACCGCCGGGGCCTATGTCCGCGAGTTGCGCGCCGCCGGGGGACTGACCCCCGAGGTCCTGGCCCGTTTCCTCCGCTCGGGAGGCCGCACGGAATTCCTGATCGCCCTGTCCGAACTGTCGGGCATCGACTTCCACACGGCCAAGCAGATCGTCGAGTCTGCCCAGATTGATGCGCTCGCCGTCGTGTGCAAATCGGCCGGTATGGAGCGCGCCCTGTTCCTGACCTACGCGGTGGTGCTCCTCAACAAGGACGGCAATGCCATGGCCAAGGCCCAGGCCTACGGCCTGATGTACGCCGAACTGAGCCAGGACGCGGCCCAGCGCACCCTGCGCTTCTGGAAGATGCGACGTGAGGTGGCCGCCGCCGCCTGATCCTCTAGAGCGTTCCCATCGCCAGGAAGGCGCGGGCGGCCGCGAAGTCGCCGGCCCCCAGGGTGACGATGCGCGTGTCACCATCGGCCCGCACCAGTTCCACGGCGAAGCGTTCGCGCGGGTCCAGCAGACCGATGGCGTCAGCCGCCGCCGTCGAGAACCGGAACAGCTTGCCGCCAGACTCGCTCAAGGTCTCGGGCACGACCCGGCCGCGACCGGCCATGAAGACCTGGCTGGCCGAGGCCGGCGGCGTCTCGGCGATACCGGCGCGAACCACCCAGGCCGAAGGGGCCCGCGCCGGATCGCGCACCACCAGGCGCGCGGTGACCACCTGCGGGTCCGCCACCGCCAGCGCCAAGGTGTGTCCAGTGCCCGCGCCGGCAAAGCCGAAGATGACGCCGACCCCGTCCTGGCGCACGCGCCACGACTGGCTGGCATAGGCCGAACGCACGACCTGCCAGCTGGACCGGTCGCCTGGGAATTCCATGCGCGGCGTCCGGGCCCAGGCCGAAAAGGCCGACCGAACCCGCTCGGCCACCATATGAAGCTCAGCGTCGTCGCAGGCGATCTGGCTCGCCCTCGCAAAGGCGCGAAGGCGGCGGTCGGTGACCTCAGCCTCGCTGATTCCGGCCCGCAGGGCTGCGCCGCGCGACTGGGCCGCCCCGGCATCCAGGGCATGGGTCGTGGCCGCGTCAAACAGGCCACAACGCGCGCCCGCAGTCGCCACCAGGCTGCGCTCGAAGTAGGTCTCGGCCGGGCCGGCCACCGCCGGCGTTGCCGCCAGCGCGGCGCTGAGCATCAGCACGCCACCCCAGTTCCGAGGTGATGGGCGGCGCAGCACTTGGAATCGTCCGGTCATGGCCTCACTCTAGGCGCGCCGGCCCTTCGGTTCGGTTTCGGAACAGGGTTAAGCCTTTGCTGATTGCGACCGACGTCTGGGTCTCTGCCCTGATCCGCCGCGCCCAGATGGCCGGGGCCTCGGCCGTGGTCGTGCGCAAGGGCGATGCCCGCGCCGGTGCGGTCCTGGTCAAGGCCTACAATACCGTCGAGCGCACCGCCCGCCTCTATGCCGAGACCATCGGCCTGGATGGCGACCGCCTGTGGATCCAGCCCCATCCCGACGCCAGCGAGGGGGAGTTGGACGCCTATGCCGCGCGCCAGGCCGACTACGACCCCGACATCTGGCTGGTCGAGATCGAGGACCGGACGGGGCGGCACTTTCTGGTGGAGGATGTCGCCGGGGCCTGAGACGGTTCGCCTCGCCCGAGGAACGCTCTCCGGCCGGATGCCCTGTCAACGGTCATCCTTTCGTCGGAGCCGTCATGCCTCCGCATCGTGGGCCGCTGTCTCTCATCCTCCTGGCGGCCTGCGGCCCTACGGTCGGCCTAGACGGTTGCGATTCCTAGCCCGTGGTCGTCATCTTGCGCCTGGCCAGGACCTGCCTTCAGCGCTGGCCAGATCAGCCTGGCCGCGTTACCCCGATGAGGCCGTGATGTCGGGGTGAACCATGAATGTAGCCAAAGCCGCGCCGTCGTTCGGACCCAGCCACGGCGACAAGCTGGCGTTCCTGTTCGGCCTGGTGCTCTATATTCTGGGGCAGGTCCTCGTAAACCTGGGGCCGGACTTCGTTTCCGCACAAAGGCCGGTGGACTACGCCCACTGGCTTCTGCTTCTCGGTAGCCTGTTTTTCCTGCCGTTCGTGGCGCGCCTTGCGCGCACCCCGCTCAACCTCGTCGCCCTGATCACCATGGCGCTGGGCGTCGCGGCCGTCATCGGTATGTGCGTTCTGGATTTCATCTTCTGGAGCCTGCCCGACGACGCCTTCGAGTCTGAACTGGCGCGGCGGCTCACAGCCACCCCGGCGATCTGGTCCCCGTTTATCACCGTCGGACCGAACTACATCTTCGGCCTTGCCCTCGCCCTGCCCAGTCTCGCTTTTTTCCGGGAGTCACGGGTCGGCACGGCGTTGGTGCTGGCCGGCTCGGTGGTGATCGCCCTGCTTACCCAATGGGGAAACGTGGTCGGATACCTCCTGGTTTTGGTCGGCTATGTCATGAATTTCCGGCTGGCCGGACTGCGCCGCCCGTCGGCTCAGCTGACGTCAGATTAATCACCAGAAACCCTCGCGTCCTTGGTCTTCGCCCGGCGCATGGCGGTCACATGACCCAGATCCCGGCCTGGTCAGAAACCCTTAACCGCGTTCGCACACCGAACCTCAAACCCCCTCGACTATCGTCAGGTCTAACGGGCCGAAATGAGTCCGGTGATGGGGTATCTTCTGGTGCTGTTTCTTCTGAATGATGCGGTGTTTGATCTGGAAGACGACCTGACGGTCGATCCGGTCGATGCGCGCCGCTTTGAGCGTCTAGGCTTCGACTATGTGGTCGAGCTGGGCTGCGAGCTCTTCTCCGAGAATCCCATGCTCCACCGCGACGATCCTGAGCGGGCCCGCCGCCTGGCCTGGCTGATCGCCAGCCGCCAGTCGGGCGTCAACGCCGCCATGTTCGCCGCGCCGGAGGCCGACTGCATGCCCGAGCTGGTCGAGCCGCGCTTCGCCGTCCTGCCCGAGGATGTCATCCACGCCCTCCAGGCCAAGCACGCCCGCGGCCGCCTCAGCCCCGTCGCCGCCGACAAGGCCGTCTGGAACCGCATGGCGGCCTGAGGCGCGGTCCCGGGGAACAAGTGCGGGCCTCAAGCCCATTCCGGCAAGATGAGCCCTGCGCCGGCGCGCCCCGAACTGCTTTCGAGACTTGACACCAGCGTTCGACTAACGGGAAATTGCGCTTTCCAGGTGGGGAAAGCGATCTATGCCGGTGGCGCAGATCCTCAAGGCTGTGCTGATCAGCGTTGTCTTGACGCTGTTCGCGTTCGTCGGCGGCAAGCTCAATCTGTTTGGATTC
>Ga0209573_1001491_pt1 | contig 35822 bp, 25 predicted proteins | sample TNRBio252014_DNA_FD_185870 | JGI IMG/M metagenome (GOLD analysis project Ga0209573, IMG submission 185870) | Wastewater treatment Type I Accumulibacter community from EBPR Bioreactor in Madison, WI, USA - TNR Reactor_6/25/2014_ DNA (SPAdes)... | ecosystem: Engineered > Bioreactor > EBPR >...
TTTGTAATTGTATAGCTCAATAGCCTTTTAGTCTAAAGTCTATTAGCTAATAAATCAGACGAAGTGTTAAATCTCTGATTCCAGGATAAATTTGAAATCTTTTTCTCGATGTACATGCTCAATTCAAAGAGACTGACAGGCTAACAGACAAATTAGCTAACCACCTAAATAACTACTTAGATTTTAGAATAAAAATATCAGATCTGAAATCGTTAATCGGTGTTCTTTGCTTGCCCGTAGGGGCCTGCCCGTAGGGGCTTGCCCGTAGGGGCCTGCCCGTATGAGCCTGCCCGGAGAGCTTGCCCGTATCGGGGGGGATCTTAAATCAATTTACTCGTTGGTTCCAGCTTGTACAGGTTAGGTAGAACATTGCTACATCCTTTTTTCAATTCAAAATGGTCATCAAAGTTAACATCTGACATTTTATAGCTTCCACCCAATCTGTCCCAGCGGATACCCAATCTATCAAGACGTACACCTATCTGTCATGAAGAACACCCCATCTATCATGCCGTACAACGATCTGTCATGGCGGACCTGTCCTGATCGAGCTTTGCGAGCATCAGTGACCTGATCCGCCACCCCGTACACAAGTGACCTGTCATGGAAGACTCGTTCATTCAATAATTCTTTTCATTTATTCTTCAATGCCCGTGCCTCCGGGTCAAGCCCTGAATGACAATACTGTGTTTATGCGCTTAAGCGCTAAAACAAATCAAATCTTCATCTTCAAAACCAAAATTATAATTGAGTTTATGATCCTTGATCTAAGTCATCATAACACTCATCACATCTTAATGAGAACAAACAGCATGTTGCTAAGATATCAATTATAAACCGACAGAAAATCTCATACATATAGTACCTGCTACAAAATACCTAACTCCTAAAACGGAGAAAGCCCCCCTCTAAAAAGAAGGAGGCCATCCCAAAAACCGATTTTATCGTATACTATCTAAAAATCTGATTATTTAATAACAATCATTTTCTTAGTAGCAGTAAAGTTGTTAGAATCTAACTGATAGTACAATACACCAGCGCTAAGATCAGTGCTGTTCAGTACTTGGCTGTTATATCCTTTTTGTCCTTGACCATTGATAGTGTTGATAACTCTTCCTGTAACATCAAATACAGTTAAAGTATATTCACCAGCTTCTGGCAAATTGAAACCAACCATTGTTTTTTCAGCGAATGGGTTTGGTTCGTTTTGGAACAATTCAAATACAACTTCTTCAGCACCTCTGAATGTAACATTCAGACCATTAACGTTCAATGCTTCATTTGTGTAAGCTTCAGCAGCAGTGACTTGTGAACCAGCACTCATCAATTTGCTCAAGTTACCATTAGAAGTAGCATTCAATTTCAATGTGAACAATACAGCTCCGTCAGCTACGCTTACTCCGTTAGCATTATTCCAGCTCATAGTAACGATACCGTCTCTTACTAAACCGAAGTTTTCAGTAGTAACGTTCATTTCACCAGCAACAACACCAGCAAAGCTCAAACCATTCAGATTCAAAGTCATTTGTGTACCTCTAACGTTATTGAAGTTTTCAGCAGTAAAGCTAACTTCAACTACATTACCAGCTTCAACAGCAGCATCGTTAACAACCATGTTGATAACATTTGCATTTCTTGTAGCAACTGTAGTTCCGTCAAAATTAGAAGTAGCATCACCATTGATATCACCAACTTTAATACCAGAGAAGTTCAAAGAAGCATCAGATTGTAAATCAATTTGAGTTGATTTAGGAGTGAATACCCATGAATCATTGCTTGGTAAGCTAGTAGATACACCGAGGATCAAATCTCTCAATTGTTTGATGTCAGCACCTGTTACAGCGCCATTAGCATTAGCGTCAGCAGCTACAAGTTGATCAGCATTCAATGCACCTAATCCAAGTAAATGTCTTTGGATCAATACAAGGTCTAATGTATTCAAACCATTAGAGTAATCATCTCTCTTGCTTGGAGTTACAGTTTGTACTCCACTACCGAGTTTCATATCGTATGCACCATTAACGGTATTGTCATATGTTGACTCACCATTTTGTTCAGCTCTAACCTCAACGTTGTTGATGCCATCACCTTTTGCTTTGTTAGAAATCATACCAGAAAGTAAGAAACCAGTACAGTCGTCATCAATACTGTTGATAGTCAACAAGATCGTTGCGAAATCATAGTTTCCATCATCACAATCTTCATTCAAAGCAAATTTATCCCAAACATAAACGTCAACGTTTACTTGTCCTGTAGGTCCTGTGAATACTTTACCTGAGGTATTTTTTACAGGATCCCAGCTGTGTGCAGTACCAGCTAAATAAGCAGCTCTGTTAGATTTTGCACCAGTAGTAGGATTGAAATAATACAATCCGTAAGCATCCAATGTCCATGTAGGATCAATTTTAGGCAATACAGGAGTAAATGTGAAGTACAATACGTCAGCACAGTTGTCATAAGAAGCTAAGCAATTGTTATTGCAAGCACCTTTATCAAAGAATCTTGCAGTGATCTCAACCATGCAATTTGTCATTGTAGCAGTAGATACATCAACCATAAATGGTGTTGGAGCTTTTTTGTCAGCTACAGTGATATATTGATACTCTTCGTTTACGTTACCGCAACCATCTCTCAAAGTCCATGTAACTACTGCCAATGAAGGCAACAACAAGAATTCAGCATCAGCTTGTTTCAGTTTGTCAGCAGAAGATCTTCCGCTTACACCACCTTGGAAGTTAGCACCTTTGTAAGCATTGTTGTTTGAAGAGAACTGAATTACAGCACCACAGCAAACATCATGAATTACATAAGTCCATTCGTATTCACCACCGCAATCTTCATCTTCTTCAGAAGAAGTAGCAGTAAATCTATGAGTTTCAGGAGCAGTTACGCAAGTAGCGATACCAATACAAGCATCTTCTACATGAATATTAGCAGCAGTATTGTCATAAACCATAATTACTTCAGTAAATCTGTAGTAACCATCTCTGTCAGCAATTGTGAATTTAGCAGGATCGAGGATAGCTCTTCTGTTACTGGAAATGTAACGATATTCGTCCAAATTCCATTCTGCACCAGTGTTAGCTTTGTAAGTACACCAGTCAACAACAGCCCATTCTCTCAGGATTTTGTAGCAAGCACCTTCAACGAATCTGAAAGTATCTACTTTAATCAAAGAAGCGTCTACAATGTTACATGGATTAGTTTCCCATGTAGGAGTACCACCAATAGGTTCAGTTTTCAAGCAATGCTCTTGGCTGATATATGGGAATACAATTGTCAAAGGATCGAAAGGTAATGTTTCGATTACATTGATTCTTTGTTTGCAAGTAATTTTAGGAGTATATGAAGAACGGTCAGCTTTCAAAACTTCCCAGGTTCTTGTGATATAACCAATGTTACAAGTATTCAAATTGCTCAGATCATCTACCCAGTCAAACTCAGGAGTACCACAAGTAGCCAAAGCAGTTGGGTATCCGGTATGGTCAGGATGAATGTTGTCTTCGCAAGTAATAGTGATATCTTCACAAGCCATGAATGGAGGAACTTTTTCCTGAACATCCACTGTAGTCATACAGTCATTGAAATGTCCATAAAGATCACCACCAATTAACATTCTGTTAGGATTGATCGGACCTGGACCTGGGTTAACGTCAAATACTCTCAAAGTAGTCATAATTTGAGCATCACCGCAGCAGTAAATTACATAGTCATCAAACCATTGCTGGTTACATGCTTGATTATCACAGTTGAAAGGCATACAACCATTGTCATTTCTCCAAACTTTGAACCAAACTGGTCCGCAGCCATGATCGTGTGATCCGCTGTCGAATGATTGAGCCCAAACTTTAGCAACGCTGGTAGTTCCGTCAAATGTCAAACTTACTTGTTTGTATTGTTCGCAAGCAGCCATAGGAGGAATCAAGTCAAGAACTTGTACAAAGAATGTATGTTCTCTTACGTTTCCACACCAGTCAACAGCTACATAAGTAATTCCATGAATTCCTTCAGGAAGTCCGAATACGATCCAGTTTTTAGTAGCAGGAACATAAACAACTGTTCCGGCACTAGCTTCTACAGTATAAGTAGGATTGGTATCACAATTATCACAAAGCAATGGCTTAGGAACTACATAATCAGCCGTACATGACCATGCATTGGTAGAAATTGTAATCAATTCTTGTTCAGCGAGAATTTCTTCTGGTCCACATACCAGAGGAGCAATAGAGTCAGTAATTCTGATGATCTGTGTATGAGTAACAATTGTTCCAGTACAGTCATCAATAATTGTCCAGTCTCTCAAAATCTTAGGTCCGCAGTCAGAAGTGAAAACTCTGTCAGTATAGAATACTTCAATTGTTCCACAAGCGCCGGTAGCGCTGGTTGGAGACCAACCAATACCTGTAGGTCCGCCAGTGTAGCTAGGATGAGGATTACCCCATTGGTTAACAGGATAAGTTGTATTGCTGCATTCGATCATTGGATTGTGTCCAACAACGCCGTCCCAGTTCAAAGGCCATCCAAGATTAGCCAAAGTAGCTCTTCTCTTAGAAATTGTTTGTACACAGCTTGCAGTCATACCATTGTTACGGTCAGTAACAGTCCATGTTCTGTAAACTACTTCACTGAATTGAGCACAGTAATTTTCAACTACATAGTCAACATAAGTTACAGCATAGTTATTACAGTTGTCAAGTACTGTAGGAGCTACATAAGGAACAGCTTCGTAGCATTCGATTTCGATATCGTCAGCACAAACTAAATCTGGTCCCAATTTGTCCATAACAGTGATGCTTCCCCAACAGTTGTTTCCAGCTGCATCATAAACACCTACTACATATTCTCCAGGAGCAGTAACTACATTACCTACTACACCTTCTATAACAACAGTATAATTGTCATAACATCCATAAGGTCCACCTTCAAGGATCATGTCAGCGTTAACTTCAGCTTCGCAATTTTCGTCCAAAGAAATCTGAACATTGTCATTACAAGCGATTGTTGTAACAGGATATGGATATTCAGTTACGTCAATACCTTCAAATGTATAGCATACATTATCTTCTTCAATAAACATATCAGTACAGTATTCAATATCCTGATCTTGTCCGATAGGAACATTGATAACAACCGGGAATACAGTTCCTCTTGGTACATAGTCGATTTGAGTCCATGCAGCAGCAAAATTAGAAACTGTAGCATAAATTGCACCTGGGTTAGCACCCGTTGTGAAATAACTATCATCATAAGCGATCAATGCGAAATAATCACCTGAAGCAACGTTTACAGTAACAGTACCGGCATCACCAGTAGCGAAACCAACTTCAGTTGTTAAAGTCTGCAAGTTAGGAATAGAAGCTACAGTTGAAGCCCAGTTGGTTCCAATGCTATATCCGAAATAGTCAGCAGCACCTTCGTTCACAATGCTATAATCAAAAGTAATTTCAGCATCTCCGGGAGCTTGCCACATAAGGATCGTTCCGAAGAAAGTACAGGTATTAGCACCACCAAAACCATAAGCTGATGGGTCAAGGGATTCCATTACGATGGTATTGGCATCACCTGTGATCGCACCACAGTCATTGTTTTGAGTAAATGCAGCATTAGCAATTGCAAAATGATCAACGAATCCGTTAACAACCAAGTCAACAGATGCGCGGCAGTCACCGGTAGTTTGAAGATCAAATCCGATCAAAGCTTCGCACATTCCAGGATCCAATACGAAATTGGTAGGAATTGCAGTTACCAGCTCAACACCGCAAGGCTGAGGACAGTTAACCAACCATGTATCAGTTGTTCCGTTTGTTACCGGAGCAGGTCTGTTAACGATCATGTTACCAAAAGCATCAAAAATTTGATAGCCAGGCTCATAAGTCCATGAACCAATAGCATTAAACCTTGCAGCTACAGTAGTTCCATCAATCAGGGTAACATTGTAGATACCTTCAGTTCCACTTGGCAAAGTCAAAGTAGTGAAAGGAGCACCGTTAGATGTGAGTGACAAAGTATTGCCATTCCAACCGTCACCAAAAGTGTCAGTCAGTCTGAAAGTATACTGACAACCCACGATCACAACGTAGTCAGCAGTCCATGCTAAAACGTTTGTTGGAGCATAGTCACCACCATCATAAGCACCACCATTCCATGAACCCAGAGAAAGTCCGGTGTTCATGTCTGTCAGTGTCCAGTTGTGTTCACTATCATATATACCATCCTGATAGGTCATCAACATAGCATCACCATCCTGAGCAGTAAAATCTACATTCAAAGGACCAGCGTTCAAATATGGACCAGTTGATTCAACGATCAAGGTACCATTCCTGAAAATTCTCAGGTAAGAAGTATAACCATATTGGCTGTCCCAACCGTCTGTCAGCTGGTCAGTCATGGAAAGTCTATAATTTACTGTTTGTGCATTAAGATTGAAACTCACTGCCAAACCAATAAATAATATCAATAAAGTATTAAATATTTTATTCATTTTTAACATTTTTTGTGTTATGAAATAAGCTTATGATTTGGTTAGTTTTTCAACTTTTGCACCATATCCTGATGTACCAGATCCATAGCCAGACGCATTTGTCCGCTAGGATACTTAATAATCATTTTTTGGTAAGTCTCATTGACTGCCACTTCAACATTAGGACTGATCAACGCTTGGTTGAGATAGTTCAAATATTGAAATTTGGCAACCAGTGTAGTATTGTTGTTAACCTGTACATCATTACCTCCAAGGTTCTGTACAATAAACAACTCGTTCTTTACAATGGTCTGAGCTTGGCTCTGTGATTTATAGCTTTGAGCAGCTACAGAGTTAGCCCCAAACATGAAAAGGCCAAAAAACAGCAATAGTGGTAAGACTATTTTAGCTTTTAGGCCAAAAAAATTCAAATTCATTTCTTTCATGAGATTGAGTTTTGGTTATTAAATTAAATTGTTTTATTTAAATCATGACATCCCAGCATGCCTTCGCATTCTGAAATACCATTTCGTCTTTCCAGATTTCGATCAGAATCAATGTCAAAAAAAATTAAATTTCATGACATCAACTTCCAAATGATAAAAATATTGAACTGAGCCTCAATACTTTACCTTAAATAAAATATAAATTGCTTCGTCTTTAAAACAGGCTCTATACCTGCAATGTAGTTTTCGTCTTTATCAAAATGCACACAGCTCTCACTGAATGCATGAACAAAAATACATAATGTGCTTCATAGTTGATGATACCTCGATTGGGTAATTTTTGCATTACATTTTATAATATTCATATTTATCTGTTATTCAATTATTTATAAAACATAACTTATCAGACAGTCGTCAATCAATATTATTAACTGATAAACAAAGGGTTATTCACCCATTTAAACAACTATTCATGAAACATAAATACATAATCTCGTCATGCTCACAAAAATAAGCTTTTTCTACCGATCAACAATAATATTTTAATAAGGAATAAAATGACTCTTTCCATCAGTTATTTAATTAATGAACCTGATACTTGTTTTGAAATAGGGTCGGAAGAATTTCAATTGATGCTATTTGGAGAATATCGGACAGACCAGAATCATTCCTCCGTCTGTTTATTGACCTTTTGCTTACAACAAAACCAATGTATCAATTAATAATGTTCATAAGTGACTGTTTTTTTGTGGATAAGCCGCAAAAAAAAGCATAGAGCAGCAAGTTGAAACATAAAAACGGGCATAACCAATATCTGAAACGAACAACATGTAGGTTATGTTGTGGTTCTTAAGCGCCTCAATATTGTATAATTTTAAAGCGATTTACGTAAAATTCAACCCCTTCCGGGTTGCATGAGTTCACCACCAAAACTTAAGGTTTCACCCAAAGTTTTTGATATTTAACCCATTCAGGGTTTACATGTAGAAAAAAATCACGAAATGGTTGAATAATTTCCCTTTGATGTACGCTTATGAATTGAAATATGCAAATTAAACACCACGAAATGGTTGAATAATATGGCTTTAATATGCTTTCATCAACAGGATTACTAAAATGATAAACCTCGAAGAGGTGACATGATTATAACAATGCCACATACCATAAAACCCCGAAGGGGTGACATGATTATACCATCGCATCCACGTACCAATAAAACCCCGAAGGGGTGACATGATTATACCATAGCATCCAAACACCAATAAAACCCCGAAGAGGTGACATGATTATAACAAAGCATCCACGTACCAATAAAACCCCGAAGGGGTGACATGATTATACCATCGCATCCAAACACCAATAAAACCCCGAAGGGGTGACATGATTATACCATCGCATCCAAACACCATATAAAACCCCGAAGGGGTGACATGATTATACCATAGCATCCATGTACCAATAAAACCCCGAAGGGGTGACATGATTATACCATCGCATCCAAACACCAATAAAACCCCGAAGGGGTGACATGATTATAACATAGCATCCACATACCATTAAAAACCCCGAAGGGGTGACATGATTATACCATAGCATCCACATACCATTAAAAACCCCGAAGGGGTGACATGATTATAACAAATCAACCAATCTCAGAAACAGGACCCCAAACAAAAAACCCCGGCTGCTTTCACAACCGGGGTTTTTGTTATACACTATATATATTTATTATGTCTTTGGAATAATAAAAGCAATGGTAATTTCATGAGCTCCGTTATTATAAGACTGGAAATTATTCAGACTTACATTATAAGAGTAGAAAAATTTAAATTTGTTCAATCCCGTACCCAACATAGCGCCCAATCTGTCATCAGCTCCATACGCATAGCTTACACCGCCCATGAGTTGTCCCTGATAAAAACTCATCAACACATTTCCTTCCACGTGAAAGGGAACCTTATTGAGTTTTTTGATAAACAAACTAGGCGTAATTTCAAAATCGTATCCTGGAAATTTATATTTATAGCCGAGACCTACTATAAAATTAAAATTACGGCTCGTATCCTGATTGTCCCCCTGACTTTCCAGTTTTGTCCTGATCATCCCTGGCAAAACAAGGTCGAAAATGATCTTGTCCCCATAGCTACCATGAGCGCCAAAAGTAAAATCAAAAAATTTATCCCCTAACTGTCTATCCTCAAGGAACGGGTCATTCTCAACGAATTCTGCCGGACCTGAAAGTAAACTTTTTGCCCTGTAATGCAGGTATTCGGTTGTAAATCCAAGGCCAAGTTTGTAATTATCACCCATCAGATGATAAGCATAAGATAATTGCCCCTTTAAAACCTCCAGACTTCCAAACTGATCTTTCATAAGAAACAAGCCGAGTCCAGCCTTGTCCATGATCAACCCGTCATAGGAAAATGCAAATGTTTTAGGCGATCCAGGGAAACCTGCCCACTTATTCCGGTAGTTGAAAAGCAGATTGTGGGCATTGCTGAATCCGGTTGCGCCCGGATTGATCAAAATAGGATTGACATAATGCTGGGTAAAAATATACCTTTCCTGAGCATTAATTTCTATTATCAGGCCCAAGCCTACCAGGATTATCAATACAAGTTTTTTCATTTTTATATTTATTTATTTTATTGAGCTTCGGAAATCACCTGTTTATGCAATATAATATATATATATAGCCAAATTGACGAATTCCTCTGCACATAATATTCTATCTAACCAAACTTTGCTAAACTTCTAACGGAGTAATGTTACAGTTCCTCTGGTAATTTTCTCACTTCCATCAGCCAGAAATACCGTCAAAACCCACATATAACTGCCTTCTTCCAGCAAACCATCGTTACCGGAACCATTCCAGTCTCCTGCATAATTTACCGCTCCAAAAACCTTCCTTCCCCATCTGTCATAAAGCTCCAGTTTGTTATTTCCATAATGATTCAAACATGAAATGACAAATTCATCATTGATACCATCATTATTAGCTGTGATGACCGGCATGGCCACAAAGCAATCGGCAGGTAAAGGACAATCTTCAACTTCAATATTATTTAATGTAGCAGAACATTTATTTTCATCCGTCACAGTCAAACCATAAGTTCCGGCGCTTAAACCATCCAGCACATCACTGTTTTGTCCGCCAATTCCCCAATTGAAAATATAATCTCCGGTTCCGCCTGTAACACTCACTTCAATGCTTCCATCATTATTTTCAGCACAAGTCACTTCATCCATTACGATAGCCATAGCGTCAGGAGAAGTAAAAATAATCGTTATACTTTCATCTTTCCCTTTATTATCTTTAACCCTGATCGTGTATGTTCCCGCACAGAAAGCTCTGGCTGCCAATTCAGTCCTTGTCAATTCAACATCGTTTACAAAAATTTCAATGGGTTCATTTCCACTGATCTCATTGATCAACAACTTACCATCACAAGCGCCAAAACAACTCACTCCTTCTCCATTAAACAGATCAAGATCTGCCTCGACATCAATGACTACCTCAAGAATGATTTCTGGATCTTTTATTTCAAATTCCTGGGAATAAACCGTACACTTTCTCGCATCTGTAACCTGCACCGTGTATTTACCGGCAACGGCAGTGAGATCTTTTGTGGTGGACGCACCCGGATTGTTCCACAAATAATTATAAGGACTTTGGCCACCGGAAACCGTAAGTACAATTTGGCCGGTTCCGCCTTCTATAGCCGGATTAGTAACTACGCCGGAAACTGTCAATGCAAAAGCAGGATTCGTAATGCTTCTTGATATCGTGCCAGTGGTGCCTTTGCTGTCTGTTACCGTGGCTGTATATGTACCGACGCCCAGATTTTCCCTTGAAAAAACACCTTGTGCCTGTCCGTCAGACCATGCAATGGTATATATTGGGCATCCACCTGAAGGAATCACGGTTATTCTTCCGTCATTTGCATCCTTACAGGTGATATCATTCACGATCGCATCTGCTGTAAAAGCAGGCACACTGGATGTAATGCTAAAAGATTTAATTTTTTGGCAAGTCTGGTTGTCTGTAACAGTAACAGTATAATTACCTGGTGTAAGATTACTTATAGCAGGACCAGAACCGACATTCGGAGACCAGCTGTAAGTGTAAGGAGGTGTTCCTCCGGTCACTGTCAGTTGAATGGTTCCATTGCTGGTACAACTAACATTGGTAGTACTTTCTGTGATATTGATAACCGTTGGTTCAGTAACAACGATCCCACTTTTAACAGTTGTACTGCCGTTGGTATCTGTTACAGTAACAGCATAGGTTCCGGCACCGATACCGATCAGGTTTTGGCTGGTCTGTCCTGTGTTCCACAAATAGCTCTGTGCGGTACAACCAGTCAATGTAATATATATACTACCATTTTTTGCTCCAAAGCAACCGGCATTCACGACATCGACAGCAATGTTGCAAGCGCATTCGATGGTCACAGAACCATCATCCGTTTCTACCGGCAATGGATTTCCGCTGGCATCTCCTGCTAAAATCGGAAAATTAGAACCATCAGCAGTAAATTGGAGCGGAGTAGAACTATCACAGCTGCCAATGGTATTAAAGCACAATTGGAAGAGTATTGTTCCGTCCGGTTTGGACACCTGAGAAGTGGGCAACCAGGTAACTCGAAGTTTATTACTGGCCACCAGGTTAATATCATTGGCGGAAATGCCGATATTATTAACAGATCCCAAACCATTAAAGGTCATGACACTGCTATTCCATGTCATGGCCCATTGAAAACCAGAAATTTCCTCAAAATTTTCGGTCGTAATGTTAATACATACATTGGAATTGGTATCTGCAGTTTTTTCTTCAGCAATAAACCTGACAGGATTCTCGGAAGGTGTTCCAACAGTGACTTTACCTGTATTGCAGGTATAATAGGGCACTTCATTTCCTTCGCCATCGATAAACTCGATGAGTAATTGTGGTGGCGGAATGATATCAATTACACTGATCGGACTCACTTCACCTATTTCACCGATCACATTAAAGCAATATTTAATGATGAGATCACCATCTGGTATGGTTTGAGGACCTTGATTTCCGGGCACGATCCATAAAAACCTTATTTTATTTCCACCTGTCGGGTTCACAAAAACATCAGACAAAGGTCCATTCTGATGTCCTGTAAATTCCAGTATAGTGGCATCATATTCAACACCAAACTGAGCGCTGGTGATATTTTCAAAGCTATCGACACGGATGGGAACACAAACGTTGGTACCCGGAGCACCGATCACAGCATCAGGACAGATTCCGATACCATCTCCTTCTTCAGGATCCACGCCACCACAGTCTGCGCCAGGAATAGTGACCGTACCTGCATTGGAGGTAACCGGTATGTTCTGGTAACTAGCATTATAAGCCTCGCTGCTGTATGTTCCGTAAGTTACCAGATTAAAATCTGTTTCATCACATGGCTCACCGACTACATTCAATACTATGGAAAACAAAACAGCATTGGCTGGCAGATTTGACGCATTTCCCAGTGGATCCGTAGAAAACCATGAAAGGTTGACATGTCCGTCTGGTATGGTCGGAGGTGTTGCAAAACTGGAAATACTATATCCGGGCAAACCATTATTGATATTGGTTATACTGGAAAAAGTCAATACATCTTTATTCCAACCTACAAAAAACTGAAATCCGATAATATTGGAAAAATTCTGAACCGTAACATCTACAGTAGCGGTTTGTCCAGTCGGTGATGAATTGGAAAAATTCAGTACGACCGGATTCTGACCTACACTCAGATGATACCATCCAAACAAAATAATTAATAATACAAATATTCTTTTCATCTGTTTATTTTTTGTTTTCTTTAATGGTCATATTTTAAACCCCAATTATTGGGTGTAAAAATCAAATCAATCATTTTTTTCTGATCATCCGGATTTGAAAATTTGATGGATATGCCGGGATCTAAAAAAAATCCGGTGAATCTTATTCTGAATTGGCTGTTTTCTCACAATGATCCACCTGGCTGCCCATAACCCAAAATATTCCTTAATTCCAAAATTTCAGTAAAACGCCCTTTTTTATATATAACAAAAAGCCTGAACATAAAGATTTTGCTCCGGCAATTGATCAAAAAAAATCTAATCGGAAGCAAAAGTATAAAATTTATTATAATCAGGTCAAAAATAAGTACATACACATATCAATATTCTAATTCATACATTTACGGATCACAAATACTAAAAATATGGTGTACCCTGATAATAAGAGTAATAATTATGCCAAATTTTTAAATATAAACAGAATTGATGGAAAAAATTAAAAAATTGTAAAAAAACATTTTCAACTCTTCTTCAATTATCTCGTATCCATCAGAATATTTTAACAGCATTACTCTTTGATTATTGTAAAAACAGGATTTTTTTAGGCCTTCAGGTAATTATACAGAAACAATTCATCCTGATTAATACGTAAAGTATCAGTTTACCCATTTATTTCCTGACTTTTGCTTCTCCGTCCAATGCAGCATCCAATTATTAGATAATTGAGAATCATTCTTTGCACATTCAAAAGAAGCTCAATCCATCAAAAGATTATTTTTAACCTAATAATGCGAATCAATGGTTGAAAAAAGCTCCGAAAATCCTTTATTTGTCCTCAATCCTAAAGGAAGATAAAGGATTTTCTCGCTTTCATCCTTTAGGATCGAGGCAAAAAAGTGAGAAAATCCTGCTTATCTGCAGTATTAACTTTAACCCTTGATTCGCATTAATAAATGAATAAAAGACAATAATATAACTCCTCAGATTTTTCAAACCATACATGATAAATATGCTGAAATTCTTTGGCAAAACAGAAAATAGTTCAATTAAGGATTATAATTTTTTTTAGTACGGCTAATACCATCGCTTCATATTTGAATAATTTGTGTATTGGCATAACAGCACTAAACTCCATCTTTTGCTTATCAGATGCAAAAAGGGCTTTACCTGCTGCATGCAAGTAAAGCCCTGTGTTAAAAGTTCTGAATTTTCTTAATTAAGGAGTATCATTTTCCTTACAGCTGTCTTATCCTTTGTTTCGAGCTGATAGTAAAGCACTCCACCGGAATTACCCAGATCTTTCTTACTCATGCTTACAGAATTTCTTCCTTTTGCAAACTCCTGGGAAACAGTCATCAATACTCTGCCTGTGACGTCAAACACTTTAAGTGTTGCCATTTCGGCCTGGGGTAATTCAAAGACTATTTCAGTTTCGTTGTCGAATGGATTTGGTGTATTTTGGTACAGAACAAATCCTTCGTTCAGGTTGCTTCTTATGTCAAATGACAGTTTTTTAGTTTCTAGGTTTTGTGTGTAAGCTTCAGCGCTGATCATCTCAGAGGTGAAAGCTATGTTGTTTTGTAATTGTCCGTTCGTTTTTGCTCTTAATTTGATGGTGAATAGTACCTCGTTTTCCGGTACATTCACGCCTTCAGCCTGGTTCCAGCTGAGATTGATAAGGTCTTTCCCGATCAATGCTACCTGATCCTGAGCGATTTTGATCGCTCCTGAACCAATTCCTTCATAGCTGAACATTGATTCGTTTAATCTTGCAGAAAACTGCATACCTGCTATTTCTTTGAATTCAGTTGAATAAACCGGAATTTCAACGATTTGTCCTTCGGTAAATTCTTTATTCACTGCAAATAAACTCATCATGTTTCTGGTTTCAACACTTCCACCGTTGAGCAGTTGGTTGATAGAACCATTGACATCACCAATTTTGATCGCTACGAAATTACTTGCCAGCTGATCAGCAGCAAGTCCCATGTATACTCTGCTATACAATTGTACCAGGTTCATATTGAGCCATGGATTGGCATTGCTGGCAAATTCATAATCTGCATTTACGATGCTCCATGCATTTTCGTGTTTTGCAAGTTTGCTGTCAACTCCCAATATCAACCTTCTCAATTGGAAAATATCGTTGGCTGAAATTGATCCGTTCATGTCTGCGTCCGCAGCTAAAAGTTTATATGGTGAGTTAATTGCAGTAATGCCCAACAAGTGTTTTTGTAAGATAACAAGGTCCAGTGTATTTAAACCGATGGTATAACTATCCTGTTTTTGGGCAGATACCTTATAATCACCGTTTTCCTGATTGCTCAGCATTTCAAAGTAACCTTGTGTATTTGTAGTGCTGTATGCGGATTCATTTGAATTCATTTCGCTCAATTCAATTTCAACACTACTCACATTGTTTCCTTCTTCAGTCGTCACATTACCTGCGATCATTGGAAGAATACCAGCAGCATTATGCTGAATTCTCAAGGTCACTTCGCAATAATCCTGATTGCCAAACTCGTCAGTAACCCACATTTGTAATACATTCAATCCGACATTTGCCAATGTAAAGGTTCTTGTCTTGTCGTTTGTATTCGGAGAGAATGAATATCTCAGGTCTGAATTACAATCTTCACAGGTCGCTCCTTTTGTACAGTTATCAAAACTACCATGATCGAAAGTTCTGGCATTTACTGTGATAGTACCTGAAGAAGGCATGATCACTGTGGTCACATCAGAAATACATACCGGTGTCGGCTTTTTGCTGTCTTTCAATGTAAAGTTATAAGAACATTCCGTAACGTTACCGCAGGCGTCTTCTACTTCCCATGTAATATGGTGTACACCAAGAGGAAGATTGATTCTCTGGAATCTGTTTGTGAAACCAAAGTAATCAATGGTTCCGTCTCTGAACAAGTCTACCTTATATTGCCAGTTGAGTTGATCTACCGGAGTACATTCATCTGTTGCAGTAGCTGTCAAATCTACATTTCCAGTACAATCTGCATTAAAGCCATCTACTGTAATGTTGGTACATGGTGAAGTGAAAACAGGTGGTACATTGTTATATACTTTAATGATCTGTGTGTGTTTCCATACACCGGGAGAGTTTGGATTTGATTGGTTAAATTGACACCAATCCAAAACTGTCCATGTTCTCAGAATCTTGTAACAAGCACCTTCAACCAATGTAAACACTTGATCTTCATAAGTATATGCTACCAGACTGCAGAAATTATCATTCAATACTGGATAACCTGTTGCATCCGGATGAGTGCTTGAATTCAAACATCCCTGGATATTCAATTTATCTGTTGGCCAGGTAATATCATTTCTTGTAAACGGATCATTGTTGACGACTGTAATCGTTTGAGAACAGGTCGCTGTGCGTCCGCCAAAGTCAACCACAGTCCATCTTCTTGTGATGGTACCTACGTTACATTCGGTCAGGCTGCCTGAATCAGTATAATCCAATGATTTAATACCGCAATTATCCGCAACTACAGGTCTGCCGGTAATGTCCAGATTCTTATAATCCTGATTGCAATCAATGGTAATGGCCGGAGGACAATATGTGAATACTGGTGGAGCTTTATCATCCACAAATACATTCACCATACAGCTATTCCAGTTGCCTGCTTCATCGATGACTTTCAGCTCAACCATGAATGTTTTACCCACATCTGTTGGACAAATATCAACATAAGGTCCAAACAAATGCGTATTTCCACAAGTTCCGGTCATTCTTCTGACTTCGAAATGAACCGGTGAACAGTTATCCCAACTACCATCGTCAAATGTCTCGGCATAAATTCTTGCGGAGCATTCGGCGGCTACAGTTACTACAGTATTTTGATCACAAACAGGTACCGGAGGAACTTTATCTTCCACAAACACTTCAAAGAATGCTTCAGTAGAGTTACCACAAGGATCTGTAAATGTATATTTGATCCAGGTACAACCGAAAGGTACATTTTTCAATGTGTATGAACCATCAGGATTCAATACCAGACCAGTATTATAGATCCATGGCACATCTTCCCCCGGAGGATTATCACAATCTCCGAATTTGTATCCTACAGTATATGTTACATCTTCCAATTGACAATCATAGATCACCATCGGGCAATGAGGATCTCCACCGGGGTGAGGAAGTTTCACATCCTGAGTACATGTAAACGGATTTGAATTAACCACTACATCCGGGAAACAAGCAGATACGATTGGGCCTTTATCGTCCTTCACTTTAATGATCTGATAATATGTTCTTGGATTGCCTTCATAAGTTGGTCCACAACAGTTGACAGCAGTCCATAATCTGAGAATTTTGTATGTTCCGGGACAAATCGGAACGATTTGATCCGTATAAGTAACCAGGATTTCGCAATGACCAGTCTTTCCTTCATCAGGGAATATAGGATATCCTCCAATGGTTGGCAAACCAGACTCATTAGGCTGTGGATATCCATCACCATTCAAATCCCAGGAAGGAATATTGTCGCAATTCAACGCATCGAGCTGATAATCATCTCTGTTCAGCGGCCAAGTGATATCCTCAACAGTTTTTCTTTCAAAATATATGGTATGTGTACAAGTATTTGAAAGCATACCTGCATGGTCTTTACCTCTGAACACAATGGTTCTGATAGCGCTGTATTCTCCGCAATCTTCCAGATCAACAGTTCTATCAGATACAATCCAAATTTCGTCTACTTCACAGTTATCCTGCAATCCATAAGGTGAAGTCATATATGATTCACTTTGCAATCTCAATCCAGCAGCTGTAAGGGTTCTGGCCTGTGTACCCACGTTGATCACTCTGACTCTCCAAACTCCGGAAAAATATGAGTCAATCATTTGAAATCCTTCAAAATATGTATCAACAAACGGAGTTTGCAACAAATTCGGGACATACCCAACAGGAGGGTTTGGAGGATAGATCTCTACCCTGATATTCTGAGTATTATTCACAGAAATTTCTGCTTTCAGTTGGTTCAGAATTTCAGACTGATTCGCAGCATTATTGATTCTGATCGGAATATCGAGCCAACCACCGTTAATAGGAATAGGCAAACCACCGAACATCGTGTTATGTTCATATAGTGTTCCGTTATTCCTCGCCCTGATGGTATCGCCGGATTTGTAAGTATAATTGAGGTTTGTATTGGTAGTCAGATAATTGGATAGATCTTCATAACAACCAACATAAACATCCTGCAGACAATTCAATACAGGAGCCAACTTATCTTCCAAAATTATGGAACCCCAGCAAACATTCAAGTTTGTCGGGTGAGGAAGTGTAGGATTATCCGGATGACCGTATCCAACTTCCACATTGAGCTTTTGACCCAGGTATTGACCTCCGAGCACATAATAGCCTGGAATGCCACCTGTAGGTGGAATAACCGTGCCGTTTAGCTTGTAAATTTTCTTAATGAAATAATTACACGCGGCGTTTTCTCCTTCGAGCACCATCTCGGGCGTGATCAATGCCTCGCAGTTGTTGTCAACTGACACCTGGACATCGTCATTACATGCCAATGGACAGTACACCTGAGCGCTCAAAGGCTGGTATGCCGCCACAAAGAATAACAAAAACAACGAAACAATACCCTTTGTTATCGCTTGTTTAGGAGTAAAATTCTTTCTTTTCATGAGTTACAAATATTATTAATTACTAAATAATAGCTGGACCTAAGCCCAATTATTTTACCTTTTTCAGTACGTGTTGAATCAGTAAGTAATTAATCAGATGTATTACTCAAGAAGGTTCGTTCATATTTATATATCAAACATCGTTCCAAAAAACTAATGTCCTCTATATCAATTTGTTGTCCTCAACTGTTTTGATCAAAGCCGCTGTAGAATTCACTTCCAGCTTTTTCATGATATTCTTTTTATGAACACCAACTGTTTGATCGCTAATGTACAGTTCCTTTGCTATTTGCCTGTTGGTCAGTCCTTTCACAATCAATTCCAGGATCTCTAATTCTCTATTGGTCAGATTTTGTCTCAATACAAACCGATCATTTTTTGCGAGCGGGGTAGCTTCGAGTGAATTTACGGATTGTCCTTCAGGATGAATGGAAGGAGCCAACATGAGCCCTTCACCCAAAAAAATCTCATGCTGCATCACTGATGACAGCCCGGACTTTAATGTGTTCAGGTCATTTGACTTCAAAATATATCCATCCACACCGCAGTTGAAACAGGTTCTTACCAGTTTCATCTCTCCGTATGCACTCAAAACAACCAGTTTGATGGAGCGATTAACCAATTTGATCTTTTTTATCAAATCCAAGGGGTATTCACCCTGGAAATTCAACTCAAACAACAGGATATCTGCTTGTTTTTCATTTAACAGTTCGAACAAGTCTTTACTTGTTCCGGCAGTTCCAACCACCTCCACCTGTGGAACGTCCATTTGTTGAAGCACTAATTTGAGGCCTTCAACAAACAAAACATGTTCATCTGCAAGGATGGCTTTGTAAGCTGCCATATTACTTAGATAATTTAGGTTCAGTTCAAAAGTTGCCCGTAAAAACGAGCTCTTACTTACCTTTTGTATCAAATAGAATGCCAAAAAAATCTCCAATCATTATGATCTGAATATTAATTATTCATACATTATAATATTAAATAATATGTTTAATAGATCATAATTATTAGCATGCCGGCACAGTATCTGCCTCCTAAATCACACTGGAAATCGGGTTTTATATCAGGCTTTCAAACTAATTTTTATCTTTAATGCGAATCAATGGTTGAAAAAAAGCTATGAAAATCCTTTATTTGTCCTCAATCCTAAAGGAAGATAAAGGATTTTCTCGCTTTCATCCTTTAGGATCGAGGCAAAAAAGTGAGAAAATCCTGCTGCTTATCTGCAGTATTAACTTTAACCCTTGATTCGCATCTTTAGCAGATCTTTAGCTCATGTGAAGCATATTTAGCTTCATCTCTGAAATAAGAAAGGCAGGTTAATAAGGTGTATGAAAACAATCAAAACAGACTCAACTCCAAACAAAAAAGTGGCTGTATCATTATCTTGTAGTTTTCCAAAACTCCTTTATTTCAAAAAAAAATCACAGAAATCACATAAAAAACACTGAATTGAAAAAATTTTGAGAAAAATATTGTTTTAATATAATTATTTGCAGGAAAATACTGTTTGTAGTAGTCTAATTATTAGTTTAATGTACAATATTTAATATTTCATTAATATCTTTTAGGAAAATATTAGCGTCTTATCTAATATTGCGAAAAAAAGTAAAAATCCAACCTGATCATCAAAACGATCAGGAAAATCAAATCTTGAATAAATGAATAAATCAGGAATAGTTTTTGTCATTGTCCTTTTAATATTTTCTAAAGGGCTCCAGAGCAAAACCCGCATTACCGGGAAAGATATGAATATGTATTATACCGGTTTAGCTCAAAAAGAGTATTCAAACAATGTATCATGGCCCAATGAAAACAATGAATGGTTCATTTCAGCAGATTATCAATCCATTGCGCTGCAAAAGCCAGAAGTTACCATAGTTCATCCTGAAAAAGATTGGCAGAAAACCAATCAGATGGAAATGAAAATCGAAGCCAGGATCAAATACGTATATTCTGAATTGGATGTAGTGTGTACGGTTAACGGCAAACCTGTAGAGTTTGAATTTTTTTATGATCGCTTAAGCTTTATAGCTGATCTTCAATTAGGTACAAACGTAATTAAAGTGGTTGCGAACAATGAAGAAGGGAGCATCAATGACATCAAGCGCATTGTTTTTGACCCGAATTTCGTGGTCTCCAAAAATGATCTTCCATCGAGTTTGCTGATCGGAGCACCGATCGTAGAGATGGTTTCACCGGAAAGCCAGCTAACGAAATCAGATGTGGATGTTTACAACATTCAGGCCTATATTGAAAATATTGATAATAAAGAAGATATTAAACTGACTGCCAATGATATGGAATTGAAAGGGTTCCGTTTTGACCCTATTTTGGGTAGTCTGACTATACGTGTTAGGCTGGCAGAAGGTGACAATGATTTTGTCCTGATAGCTAAAAATTCAAAAGGAAGAAAAGAAAAAACCTTTACCATACAGTATGGTGATGTCGTGGAGGAACCTGTGATCAAAGAAGAAACTCAAACCGCACCGCCTGAAGAGATTGAGGAAACAGAAGAAGTTGAATATGAAGAAGTGATCATCACGGATGATGAAACAGAAACAGATGCTGAGCCTGAGACAAGTCCAGAAACTGCTCCTAAAATCCAACTGATGTACCCTGCTTCAAATCCTTTTTATTCCAAACAGGAAAAGGTGTTGGTACAAGCGAGAATTGCGGGAATTAAAAGCACATCGGACATTGATTTCATCATAGACGGCAAGAGGAATATATTTTTTGACTACGATGAAGTGACCAATATACTTCGTTATGAACTTCAATTGATAGGGGAAGAAACAGAAGTGAAGATCGTTGCCCGAAATGAAGCAGGCAACAACAGCTTTACGTTGCGGATACATTTTGGCGAAGACCCTGTAGTCAGCGATGTTGGATTAAATGAATTGATAGTTTTTGAAAATATCAGCGAACCTGAATTATATTGCCTGACACATTTCGAAGTGAAAATCAATGTTTTGGCAGATAAAGAAGATATTGAACTCGAGCTAAACGGCGGTCAGGTCGGTAATTTTATGTTCAGCAAGGCAGAAAGCAAAATGAGGTTTTCACTTTATCTCAGAAATGGCAAAAATGATATTTCAGTATCGGTAAACAATAAATCAGGCAGATTCAAAGCAGATATGGTTTTGGAATGTTATGATTATGAATCTGAATATGAGGAAGAAAAGGTGATTTCTGAACCTGCTTTTATCGAATACATCAAGCCAGAAGACGGCAGTACAACAAAAGAAGCTTCCGCTATTTTACAGATCAAAACGGGAAATATCACTCATGCAGACGAAATCAAGGTACTGCTGAATGATGCTACCATCAAAGGAATTGAATTTGATTCGATCAATTCATTGGCACAGGTGATGCTCACATTGGCTCCTAAGCACAATATTATTTATGTAGGCGCTTTCAATGAATTTGGTGGTGAAGAAGCCGAATTCAGTATATATTATGACAAGCAATACACTCAGGCACCTGTCGTATCGGTCAATGCACCCAGGAATGGTTTCAATACTGACAAGGATTTTCTGATGTTTAAAGCTGATGTTGCTTATGTCAATGATCTGTCAAAAGTTCAGGTGTTTTTGAATAAAAAGAAGGTTCCTGAATTCGATTTTAACGAAGATTCAGGCAGGATACAGGCACTTTTGGATCTCAATCTCGGAAAAAATACACTGGAAATCAAAGCTGAAAACAATATCGGGGAGACAGTGGAGACGATCAGTTTTAATTATAAGGTCAGATCCATACCCGCAGTACAGATCTTACAACCGAGAGAAGGACTTGAATATAAAGATAAGGTCATCAGTCTGAGTGCTGTGGTCCAAAATATTCCCAGTCGCAGTGGAATTTCACTTACGGTCAACGGAAAAGTTCAGGCATCACTTAATTACGATAAGAATAAAGAAGAAGTTACTGGCAGGATTTCATTGGATGAAGGCGAAAATGTGATTGTTTTAACGGTTAAAAACGACAACGGATCCGCTTCAGAAACAGTACGTCTGAAGGTTAGAGGAGCATTAAAAACACCGGAAATCCGTTTGATCAATCCTTCAAAAAACGAAGTTACAGTCAGTACAGATGTATTACAATTTGAAGCCGAAGTTTCGGAAATTGTGCATTCAACTCAGGTTGACCTGAGCGTTAATGGAAAGATTCTTGATGAAGTATTTTATATGAAGGATACAAAAATAGTAAATGCTGATATTCCGCTTACTAAAGGAAAAAATACGATCAAAATAGTCGTATCAAATGACACCGGACTCGACACAGAAACTCTGATTGTAAATTACAAATAAACTAATAAATTAAATTTCAACATTATGATGATTGATCTCGTTGCCATCCTACTGATAGTTTATGGTGTTTATCTTGGTTATACCAGAGGCATTATAAAAACTGTCTTCTCCATTGTTTCTATTCTGGTAGGTGTGCTTGCTGCATTATCCTTTTCTCCAATGGTCATCCGGGGCATTCAAAATGCACTCAACTGGCATCCTGGATTTGTATTTGTATTGGGTTTTGCACTGACTTTTATAGTAGTGTTGGGCCTGGTGAGATTTTTTGGAAAGAAACTTGAGGATACACTCGAATTAGCTAAAATAAATTTCATCAACAAAGCCATTGGTGGCGCAGTTTTGGGAATGACCGTGCTGGTATTTTATAGTTACATTTTATTTAGTGTGGACAGATTGGGTCTTTTGACTGAAAAAAACAAAGAAAATTCCAATTCATACGAATTCCTGCAGACTCTACCCGCTTCCACCAAAGTAGTATTGGATAAAACCAAACCAATTTTTAAGGGATTCTGGAAACAAGTGACTGTAACTTTCGAACAAATCAAAGATCGCGATCATACCACAGAAGAAAAGAAGCTTTCATAAAGCCGGATCCGGAATTAAATTTCAGGTCAGCACTGAATGTTATAAATAACCACGAATAAAGGAAAATCGAATGCTTAAAAAACTTTCAGATTATTTTTAGTGTGTTATAAATAGCATTTTCAGTAATACATATTAAACCAATTGAAAACAAGGCTTTTCGGAGTAGGCTCAGCATTTGAGATTTGGGCCTACTCCAAATGCTTATTGAATTGCCTGTTCTTGTTCAATTTTTTATTCCATACCTGGACCATCCAGAACCAATGAGGGAAATGATTTAAGAACCCCCCAGCTCCATAAGGCAAGCCCTGAGCTGCTTCCCGACGGGCAGGCAGCTACGAGGTTCAATATGCTGACTGATATAATTTGAATAAATCCAGGTTCCTTAAAATGATGCAAAAAAAACATCATTTCGATTTTTATGACACAGAAATTAAGCCAATATCACAAATCCTGATGAATAAAAAAAAAAGACCTTCGGTGATCCAAAGGTCTCTTTTTCAGTTATATATCAATAGATGTTCATCAATCCTTTTCTTTTTCAGGTTTGTCTGGTTTGTTTAATTTTTCCCTTATTTGACTGCCTCTTTTGAGTTCTTTGGAAACAGCTGCATAAGGTCCGTTCACAACTTTTTCACCCTCTTTTAAGCCGGATTTTATATGGATGAATTCATCGTCCTGTATTCCGGTAGTCACATCTACCATATCCACAGTATCCTTTTTTACCACAAAAACCACTTCTTTAAGATCTGATGGATCCAGTTTTTCCTTTTTCTGAGCATCATCCTTTGGTCGGGTGGTAACAGCCTGAATAGGAATACTGATTGCATTTTCTTCCACTTCAGTAAAAATATCCACATTTGCAGACATTCCCGGCCTGAAAGGAAAACCTTTTCCGGCTTGGATCAATTCACTGTAAGATTCAACATCAATCCTGACCTTCACTATAAAATTTGTAACCTGATCTGTTGTCACAGCGCTGGTCAAACCTTTGGTATTGGAAGCAGAATTGGCAATTTCTGTCACCACTCCGGTAAATTTTGTATCCAGATAAGCATCTACTTCGATTTCAGTACTGTCTCCGACAGCAATTTTCAGTACATCGTTTTCACTGATATCCACCCGGACCTCCATTGACTGAAGATTGGCAATTCTCATCAATTCTGTTCCTGACATTTGCATGGTTCCGACCACTCTTTCCCCTGCTTCAACGGACAAGCTGGATACTATACCGGTCATTGGAGCTTTGATCGTGGTTTTTCCGAGATTTGTTTTACTTTCCTTCAATGAGGCCTCAAAGCTTTTGACGGTATAGGCTGCAGCCTTTGCATTTTGTTCAGATGACCTGATATTGGCCTCTGCTGCCTTTAAATTTGCCTGTAAGCTTTTTAGATTGGACTCCGACTGGTCGAGTTCTGCGTCTGAAATAACGCCCTTTTGGTGCAAAACCAGGTTGCGCTCATGCATTTTCTTAGAATTGGCAATCTGAGCGATGATCTGCTCTTTTTGTGCCTTACTGCTCTCAATCTGAGCTTTTATGGTAGATTCCTGTGCTTTGGCGTTGTTCAGACTCGCTTCAGCCCTTTCGACATAAGAGACATAGGTGTCAGGATTGATGGTAGCCAAAATCTGACCGATTTTAACACTGTCACCTTCCTGAACGAACAATTCGATGATCTCACCGGAAACATCAGAACTGATCTTCACTTCCGTCTCCGGATAAATTTTACCACTGCCGGATATGGTTTCGTAAATCGTTCTTGTTTTAACTTCTTCCATCTGAACCGGTATCCCTTTGGAGGAACCTTTTCCTTTAACAATGGCAAAAATGATCAATGCCAATGCTAAAAGACCCAATCCGCCATACAACCATAATTTTTTCCTGTTAATCTTCTTCATATTTTAAAATTTAAGCGGTAAACCCCTGTAAAAATCCAAAACTTTTAAATTGAATATATACTCATATCTGGCCATGAGCAAACTGGTATTTGCCCTGTCCAACTTTGTTTTAGTTTCCAAAAACTCATACGAATTCATATGACCGATTTCAAAACGAACTGATGCCTGTTCATACGAAACCTGCATGGCTCTTGCGGTTTTTCTGGCTGCATCCAGTTGTTTTTTAGCTGAAATAACACTGGCCAAAGCGCTTTGAATGGTGGATCTCAGACGCTGTTTCTCAAGTTCTATGTTGATCTTTGAATTCTCAACATTGAGTTTTGCCATGGCTGTTTGTGACTTATTCTGATAATTTGAATAAATCGGCACCCTGAATTGCAAACCGGCACCAAAACCAATGTTATCCTTCAGTTGCTTAAAGTAATTGACCGGCAATAGATCATAACTGATATCATCATACCCAACATTTACCGGAGAATTATTGATGTAAAAAGTCTGATACTTTACTACCGGAGTGATGTTGGCAATTTCCTGTGCCCTGTTGGAATAATTTGTACTCAAAGCACCACCTAATGATAAAGACGGATAAAATCCGGCTGCTGCAATTTTCTCTCCCAACTGCGCGCTCTTCAGCCTGTATTCACCCGCTTCAATAGCAGGTTGATTATCAATTGAAGACACATACAATTCATCCACACTCCAGCTTTCAGGATCATTGATTTCAAGCCCGTCAGTAAACGGAACAGAAATAACAAAACCTTCTGCTTCCTCATACCTCATAAGAATTTTAAGATCCAGATAGGTCTTGTCCAGATCATTTTGCCTGATGACGATATTTTGCTCATCCAAAGCCAATTGAGCTTCCAGATCATATTTGACAGCAACCGGGCTGGAACCGGCTTCGATCAGCTGAAGCAATTTATCCAGTTGTGATTTTGTGCTATTATATTGATTTTCTGCCAGTTCCAAATTTTCAATAGCGAACAGGACAGCCATATAAGCCCTTGAAATATTCATAGCAAGGTCTCTTTCGATCTGCTTTGTATCTTCCTGTGCAGCTTTTTGATTCATACCAGCCCTTTTGATAGTATTGCTGATCTGCAAACCATTGAATAAAACGATCCCTGAACTGAGCGATACTCCGTTAGAAAGAAATGATTCAGCCAAAAAACTGTTGGTTGTCGGATCAATACTCCGGCCCACATTATAGGTGAGCGAGGAAGACAAGCTCAGATTGGGATACCTTTGGTGGGTAGATGTCTTTAGGTCCAGTGAAGCCTGCTCTTCAGCTATGCCATACTGACGGATGGTAAAACTATGTTCCAAACCGTAATGAATGCATTCTTCCAAAGTCCAGCTTTTTTGACTCCATGAAGTGGAAGCAAATAAAAATAATAAGCCAATCAAAGATATTACGGATCTCATTTGTTTACTTTTAGTTTAATCTATGACCGGAAATCTTTTTCCATTGCGTCTGGAAAGTGTCAAACTGCATAGACTTGTCAAATAAAATATGCTCAATCGATGAGTCTTTCATACAAAATCATTCTTCAATATCATTGCATGTACTACCCAGCAATTTCCGGATTGATGATACAATAGTATAGGAATCTTTCCAAACACACAGATTATTTATATGAAAGTCCGGCTAATAACGACAAATGCTCATAAAATACCCCCAATATTAATTATACTTATAATTAGGTGAGATGTGATAAAAAAAATAGGTTTTGGCTATTTTGTCATTAAAAATGTAAAGAAAAATGACTGTTATAATTAACATTTTGACTTATAAGCAAATTTAATAAACAGATTTAGAATCTTTATAGAACAGGCAGCGGAACCAATCGAAGTCATTGAATTTTTGTACAATCCTTAAAACATTGATATTTAAAGCAATAAAGATTAAACTCAAGTACAATGGAATAAATATGCAAATAGGGTGAATTTATTTTGAATTTTTTTTTGATAACATTTAAATAAGTTTTATTTTTGCACTCGCTTTAATTGAAAGCATCAGGGGCGATTAGCTCAGTTGGTTCAGAGCATCTGGTTTACACCCAGAGGGTCGGGAGTTCGAGTCTCTCATCGCCCACAAAAAAAGTCCGGAAATCCGGACTTTTTTTTTGCTATTATCTTTCCATTTACTTCTCTACCCTATTTTACATCCGGATTTCTAATATTACCTGTTCTTTTGATTAAAAAGTAAACAAAGTTCTCAACAAGATTTTCCACTAATTATTTGATGAGACCCGATTTGCCGATATTGCGGAACCAAGCTGAAAATAGAAATTTCCCTCACGTTTCAGCCTGAAAAGATTTTGTGATGAATTCAATTAAAGTGGAGAAATTTCAAATAAAATAAAAGTCCAAAAGCTTATTGAGATAATTCTTATTTCAGCAAAAAATTATCCCTATTCATTCATAATTGTGCTTAAGATCACCCAGGCACCACGATTGGATCTGTATCATTTTTAAAAATATTTTCAAAAAAAATCCTGATAAAAAATTGAAAGGATTGCGATCATCAGCAGGCAAATGAATGTTGCTTTTAATCATATTTTTTAATTATAAATTTTATAATAACTAATAAATACGGCATAATTCAGAATTTAGTTATATAAAAACCTTTGATCTAAGACTTTCATGGATCATAGCTAAAAAACCTGATTTTTCACCCATTTTGTCGATTTAACATTTTCTTAATATTTTTTTTTATTCAGAATTTGCATGTATCAAAAAATAGCTCGTTATTTGGAATTAATTTAAATAAAAATTGAGAAGTATGTCAGAACTTGAGTTTAATGCCAAATTTTCAGGATACACTAATTCCCTATTTTCTTTTGCGTTGAACCTGACTAAAGATAAAGAGGAAGCGCATGATCTGTTTCAGGATACAGCATATAAAGCGATCGTAAATAAGGAAAAATTCCGTGTTGGTACCAATTTCAAAGCATGGTTATTCACCATTATGAAAAATACCTTCATCAATAATTACAGGAGAAATATCCGTAAGAACACCCTGATGGATTCGACTGATAATTTGTATTTTATCAATTCTTCCAGCGCCATAGTAAATAATGATGCAGATTCAGAGATCCTGCTTGAGGAGTTGAATCTGATTATTGACACGTTGGATGACAATCTGAAAAATACATTCAGGATGCATTTTAATGGTTACAAATACCATGAAATTGCTGAAATTGAACAAATTCCATTGGGTACTGTTAAAAGTCGGATTTTCCTTGCCAGAAAAGAAATCAAGCAAAAATTGATGGTTCTTTACGGCAACAACTCTTTAAAATTGGGTAAAATCGCCTGAAACAAAAATATTTTTGATTTTTTCAACAGATCCCTGTTTTTGTATTTTCAATTGAGGACTGTGGGCTGTTGCATGCCAATGAATCTGAACGTTTCAGCAAAATTTCTGAGTGGAATCCATTGACGATCAATTTTCGGAAAAACCGCTTTTTACCAGTCTTCTGTTAAAATGGTCAGAGCGAAATACCAGGCAATTTCCCTGGAAGGAAGGAAAAGATCCTTATCAAATATGGGTATCTGAAATTATCCTTCAACAGACCAGGGTGGATCAGGGATTGCCTTATTACCACAGATTTATCAATCAATTCCCAACGATTTTTGATCTGGCTAAAGCTGAAGAAGACCTTTTGATGCAGATTTGGCGTGGTTTGGGTTATTATTCACGGGCGCGCAATATGCAAAACACCGCACGCCTGATCGTTGAAAAATATGATGGAAAATTCCCTGATGAACGTACTGAACTGATAAAACTAAAAGGAATTGGCCCTTATACTGCAGCTGCTTTATTGAGCTTTGCTTTTAACCAACCTTATCCGGTAGTCGACGGCAATGTTATAAGGGTTTTATCGAGAATTTCAGGTGTAAAAATAGCATTTTCCAGTCCTGAAGGGCGCAAATTGATCGAACAAAAAGCAGATCATTTCCTGGACAAAACCAGTCCGGGAATTTATAATCAGGCCATTATGGATTTCGGGGCAACCTGGTGCACACCACAAAAACCCAAATGCAGCGATTGTTTTTTTAAGGCATATTGCGAAGCTTATAAAAATGAAATCGTTCATTTACTACCCGTCAAAATAAAAAAGCTTCCAAAAAAAATGAGGTATTTCATTTTCTTCCTCATATTTGATGAGCAGGGCCAACTAGCCATTCAAAAAAGGAATGGCGAGGATATCTGGCGATCACTTTATGAACTTCCAAATGTTGAACTATCTGATTTTGAAGAAAATAACATCCAGGAAGCAACGGATGCCTATTTTATGAGCAATAATGGACATCACATTCCAACATGCCATTTTTTACTTCAAAGCTCCCAATTACTGACCCATCAAAAAATCAATGCCCGATTCTATCAATTGGATGGCTTTCAAAGCATTCAGTCAGTTGAATATCAATTTAATTTTGTAAATATTAAAAACTTGTGCAACTTTGCATTTCCAAAAATCATTGAAAAATTTTTGAAGTCAATTAATTTCATCCATTGTTGAATACAACACCACAAAAATGATCAATAAAGTTATTTTAATCGGCCATTTAGGCAAAGATCCTGAGGTGAGGCATCTGGAAAGCAACAGGCAAGTTGCAAGTTTTTCTTTGGCAACCAATGAAAACTATCAGGATAAAGATGGCAATTGGCAAACCCTGACCGAATGGCATTCCATTGTCATGTGGGGACCAAACGCTGCCCGGGCAGAAGCCAGATTAAAAAAGGGCATGCAGATTTTTATTGAAGGAAAACTTACAACCAGAAAATGGACTGATTCAGAAGGCAAAGACAGATATACTACAGAGGTTTTCGCCCAGACTTTCAGAATACTTGGCAAAAGAGAGGATGAAATTTCTCCCAGGCAGGAAACAGGAAACACAGCTTTTTCCAGCCCATCAGGTACTGATGTTTTTCATGACAAGGGACCGGAGGATACTTCTTCACCGATAGAAGATGATCTTCCATTTTAATCACTAAAACCATTGTATTTTGGAATCTGAGCTTCCCCAATCGGAAATATTACCATCATCCATATTTATTCAAAGTTTTTCAGGAGAATTGATCATTTTAATCCTGATCCTGTTGACCCTGCTGATAGTTTCTATCATGATCAGTTCTTTTGAAAGTGCTTTTCATAGTCTGAATCCGGAATCTGTAAAAACTTTCAAGACCAAATACCCTGAAAAAGGAAAGATCATCCAAAAATTTTGGGAAAATCCGGAAGGACTCCAGGCGTCACTTTTGGTACAATCTTCTTTCATACAGGTTGGAATTGTTTTATTGACGTACTTTATTTTGGGTAAAATGATACGGTTTGAACTGGTTGCATCAAGGCTGTCTGAATATATTATTTTCAGATTTTTAGACGGGCAGAATCCTGTTTTGACCGGAAACATACTTCAGATTTTAACGACGATCTTCATTGCCGGTTTTATTTTAGTATTTTTAAGTGAATCTCTCGCAAAACGTTATGGAAATGCCAAAAATGCAACACTTGCTTTCAGCATGGCACGTTTTGCCAAAAACCTCCATATCATATCAAAACCATTTAGTTCCATCATTGTCAGGGTTTCATCATGGATTGACAACAGGTTGGAAAACATAAAATCCAGATTTTTCCCTGGTCATAAAGAAGAACTGGATAAAGCCATCGAACTGAGTGTCAGTGAATCCACCCGCGCCAATGAAGAACTCGATATCCTGAAAAGTATCCTGACTTTCAATGATGTAGCCGTAAAGCAGATCATGAAATCCAGAATGGACGTAATCGCCCTGGATCACGAAGCTGACTTTGAAGAAGTGATATCCGTGGTTAAAGATAGTGGGTTCTCAAGAATTCCTGTTTACAGAGAAGATTTTGATAATGTTTTTGCCATTCTGTATGTGAAGGATCTTCTGGCTTATCTTGACAAACCTAAGGATTTCAACTGGCAAAAAATACTTCGTAAAAATGTACTATTTGTTCCAGAATCCAAAAAGATCCGTGACTTGCTGAAAGAATTTCAGCTCAAAAGAATGCATCTGGCGATCGTGGTGGATGAATACGGTGGAAGTGCCGGAATTGTAACCATGGAAGATATTCTGGAAGAGATCTTTGGTGATATCCGGGATGAATTCGATGAGATCGATGAAGTACATGCTGAGAAAATTGATGAAAACACCTTTATTTTTGAGGGTAAAACACTGATCAATGATGTCTGTCGGATCATCGGTGAAGACATTGTTATCTTTGATGAAATCAAAGGAGAATCTGATTCCATTGCCGGAATGCTGCTCGAAATCACGGGTGATATTCCTGATGAAGGTCAGGAAATCAGGTTTAAACAGTTTACTTTTATACCTTTGTCTGTTTCAGATCGTAGGGTTGAAAGGGTAAAACTATGCAGAAATAATTGATTTTCAATATTATAAACTATATTTTTATTTTTAACAAATGATACATAAACGCCCGGTTCAAAGAGAAAGGCTATTTTGGGGATTGATTCTTATGATGCTGCTTTTTGTGTTGATTTTAGCGTCCTGTTCCGATGAAAATACCGACCAGTTACCTAAGCCGAGAGCATATCCAAGGGTGGATTTTCCCGAAAAGGGATACCGGCAAATTGACAGGGAAATGTGTTATTTTGGTTTTGAATTGCCTGTTTATGCTGAGATTAAAGATTATTCAGGTGAAATAGCCGGAGCCATCAATAAACAATGTTGGTTTGACATCACGATTCCTGCTTTTCATGGAAAAATCCATTGCAGTTATTATCCCATCAATCAAACAAATACACTCGACAGCCTGATCTATGACTCTTTTACGATGGTAGGTCAGCATACCATCAAAGCGCAGTATATCAAAGAAACCCGGATTGAATTACCAAATAAAGTATATGGTGTTTTGTTCAATCTTTCGGGTCCTGCAGCCAGTCCGACGCAGTTTTTCCTCACAGACAGCATCAACCATTTTTTCCGGGGCTCATTGTATTTTGAAAACAAACCACAGGTTGATTCAATGGAAGTGGTCTACAATTTTGTCAATCAGGATATTGAACATCTTTTGAATTCTTTCCGCTGGAAGTGATCTTTTTTGTAAATTCGTGTAAACTTTTTCGAATTTGGATATGCAACTGATTACATATTATGGGAGTTACGCTTGATCAGATTAAAAAACCTGTTTCAGAGGAACTGGAAATTTTCGAAAAGTTCTTCCAGGACGCTATGAAAAGCAACGTATCTCTGCTCGATAAAATCACTTATTATATCGTCAAGCGCAAGGGTAAGCAAATCCGCCCGATGTATGTTTTGCTCTCCGCAAAGATGTTTGGCCCTGTTAACAACAACAGCTACATCGCAGCTGCCATGATCGAATTGATGCATACCGCCACCCTGGTCCATGATGATGTAGTCGACGATGCCAATGAAAGAAGGGGATTTTTCTCGGTGAATGCCCTTTGGAAAAATAAAATTGCTGTTTTGGTAGGAGATTATCTCCTTGCTAAAGGATTGTTTATCAGTGTGGAATCTCAACAAATCGAATTGCTGAAGATACTTTCTGCAACTGTCAAAAATATGAGTGAAGGTGAATTGCTTCAGATCCAGAAAGCAAGGAAACTGGACATAGTCGAAGATGTATATTATGATATTATCAGACAAAAAACTGCTTCTTTGATCGCAGCTTCATGCAGTATTGGTGCAGCAACGGTCAGTAAAAACCCCGATATGGTCTCCTTGATGTATGCTTATGGTGAAGCTATAGGAATGGCATTTCAGATCAAGGATGATTTGTTTGATTATGGCACAAAAGATATCGGGAAACCACTTGGGATCGATATTAAAGAAAAGAAAATGACTCTACCGCTGATCCACGTACTTCAAAAAGTCAACAGGAAAGATAAAAGGTACATCATCAATACGATAAAAAATCACAACGAGGACAAAGCAAAAGTGGATGAACTCATTGATTTCATCAAGAAAAACGGTGGACTGGAATATGCCAATGCCAAAATGATGGAGTTTAAAGCGCAGGCGGACAAAATATTGCTCCAATTCCCGGACAATGAATATCGGAAGTCACTTCTGGATCTTTCTGATTATGTGATCAACAGATCAAAGTAGCTTTAATTACACATTTTCCAGAATAACTTCTTTTTCGTATTTCAGGTTATTTATGATAAATTCTTGTCTCTCAGGCGTGTTTTTTCCCATATAATAAGACAGTAAATCCTCAATTTTTGTATTTCCCAGCATTTTTACCGGTTCCAATCGCATATTTTCTCCAATTAGATTACCGAATTCATTAGGGGATATTTCACCTAAACCTTTAAATCGGGTGATCTCCGGTTTGCCTTTAAGCTTTCTGATAGCTTCAGTTTTTTCCTTCTCTGAATAGCAATAATAAGTGACCTGCTTGTCCCTGACCCTGAACAAAGGGGTTTCCAGAATATACAAATGTCCGTGCGTCACAAGTTCCGGGAAAAACTGCAGAAAGAATGTCAGCAGCAGCAGCCGTATGTGCATACCATCAACGTCGGCATCAGTGGAGATGACCACCCGGTTGAACCTGAGCCCTTCGAGCCCATCTTCAATATTCAAGGCATGTTGCAGCAAGTTGAACTCTTCATTTTGGTATACGATTTTCTTGGTTAGTCCATAACAGTTAAGTGGTTTGCCACGCAAACTGAAGACTGCCTGGGTCTGAACATCTCTTGCTTTGGTGATAGAACCGCTGGCTGAATCTCCTTCTGTAATAAATATGGTTGAATTGTCTTTGATCACTGCATCACCTTTGTCATCATTAAAGTGAATCCTGCAATCTCTGAGTTTTTTATTATGAATATTGGCGGCTTTTGCCCTTGTTTTTGCTATTTTTTTTATGCCATCGATCTCTTTCCTTTCTTTTTCGGACCTTTTGATCCTGTCAAGCAGGATTTTTGCGACGTCTTCATGTTTATGCAGGTAATTATCGAGCTGTGTTTGCAGAAAATTGCCAATGAATGTTCGCAAAGTGGCTCCCTCCGGAGAAATGGTCTGAGAGCCAAGTTTGGTCTTGGTCTGAGACTCAAACACCGGCTCCTCAATCCGGATACTGATCGCGCCGACGATCCCGGTTTGAATATCCCGTGAGTCAAAATTTTTATTATAGAAATCCCGGATGGTCTTCACCACGGCATTCCTGAAAGCGACCAGATGTGTTCCTCCCTGCGTAGTAAACTGACCGTTCACAAAAGAATAGTAGTCCTCGCCATAAGAAGGCCCATGCGAAAGTGCCACTTCAATATCTTCCCCTTTCAGAAAAATGATCGGATACTTTAATTTTTCAACATCTGTTTTACTGGTCAGAAAATCAAGCAATCCATCTTTGGAATACATGGTTTCCCCGTTGAATTTTATCCTGAGGCCTGAATTCAGATAGGCATAATTCCATAATTGGGTTCTGACATATTCAGATTGAAACTTATATTCCTTAAAAATAGTTTCATCCGGAACAAAAGTGGTGATAGTACCATTTTCCAGTTGTGTTTCCTTGATAATATCACTATTGACAACAATTTCCCCTTTATTGAATTCGGCGCTTTTACTTTCACCATCTCTGATAGATTTGACAGTAAAAAAGGAAGAAAGTGCATTGACGGCTTTGGTTCCCACACCATTCAGTCCAACTGATTTCTTGAATGCCCTGGAATCATATTTTCCACCTGTATTGATCTGGGAAACACATTCTACCAGTTTACCCAAAGGAATTCCCCGACCATAATCCCTGACGACTACTTTGTTTCCATCTATGCTAACTTCGATTTTTTTACCGTAGCCCATGACATATTCATCAATAGAATTATCCAGTACTTCTTTGAGTAAAATGTAAATACCATCGTCCGGTGAAGAACCACTACCCAATTTTCCGATATACATCCCGGGACGTAAACGGATGTGCTCTTTCCAGTCAAGAGAAACTATATTGTCTTCTGTATATTTAATCGTATCCATAAATTGATATTTTCAGTTGTCGGATGAATTCTCCCGGTCTTGTTCAAATAAACCGCAAATTTACAAACATATTAGAAATATTTTTAATCAAAAAAAAATAAAACGACATTCAACCCTTTGCCCTGTATAATTTAAATATTGTCTGCAAGAAAACCCATGTTTTTCCCCTTTGATAAGAAAACGTCAAAGACAAGGCTAGCGACCTTACTGAGAGTATCGCACAGGCAAGAGTTTTTGAAAACACGGAGATTACTGATTGTAAATGACTGTTTCAAAAACAAGCATAACGCAGTAATTGGCGTTTTCTTGAAAAGACTAAATAATAAATATCGGGTTTGATCAAATGTTTTAATCACAATTGAATAGCTATACTTAAATAATTTCTGGATACAATCTGATCGTAATAAAAATCTAATCATAGATATTTAAACTGGATTTCATTTAACAAATTTGGCTCTATGTTGAATTGTGTGGATTTTTATTTAATATGATCAACAAGGGTCTTTGATTCGATGATTTTTTGATTACTTTAAAGTATATTGATTTTTTTGAAAATTCCACGAAAAGCACGAAGCAGACACGAAAAGCACGAAGTTTTTATTTTTTGAACCACGAAAAATTTATTTGGATTATAACATAATGTATTCACTTTGTGCCCTTTGTGC
>Ga0209573_1001492_pt1 | contig 35816 bp, 24 predicted proteins | sample TNRBio252014_DNA_FD_185870 | JGI IMG/M metagenome (GOLD analysis project Ga0209573, IMG submission 185870) | Wastewater treatment Type I Accumulibacter community from EBPR Bioreactor in Madison, WI, USA - TNR Reactor_6/25/2014_ DNA (SPAdes)... | ecosystem: Engineered > Bioreactor > EBPR >...
AACAAATTCGGCATCCCCAACCACCCCTACTACGGCCTCGGCCCGGAAGACGGCAGCCCCTGCGATACCCTCGGCATAGACCACCATCCGCAGGCGGCTTTCCGGCACGCGGAGCAGGAATTAGAGGCCACCTTCTGGGATTACAGCCTGTTTTTTCCTACCTCGTGGCAGTGGGATTTTGGGGATGGTTCGGCAGGTAGTACCGAGCAAAATCCGGTGCATGAGTACGCGGAACCGGGCGTGTATGAGGTGTGCCTGACGGTGAGCAATGACAATGCCAGTGATACCTACTGCGAGTGGGTGGAGGTGATGGTGACGGCAACGGGTGAAGTTCCCCCCGGTGGAATGGCAATGAAAGTCTACCCCAACCCGGCAAAAGATTATGTGGTCATCGAGCCGCAGCAGCGCTTGCCGCAAGGAGCTTTTTGGTCGCTGCGCGATGCCCTGGGGCGGGAACTGCGCCGTGGCGAATTGCCGGAAGGACAGCCGCAGTTGGTGTTGAATTTGGAGGGGCTGCCGGGTGGGGTGTATATTTGTAGTATTGAGGCGGGAGGAATGGCGAGGTGGCAGGGGAAAATCATCAAATAGCCCCCCATCCCCCTTTCGACTATCGCTCAAGGAACTCGAAGGGGGAGTTTGGTGATTACAAACTTTATATCAATAATAAAATGATGCTTGCTGTTGTCTGAATCAGGTATGAGCTACCCGTTGGGTATAAAAAATTGTACTGACAGGAAATCTGTCATGGGTAGGATTTTCAGGATGGCGCGCAATTCTGGGAATTCTGAAATTCTGAGAATTCTGCTTCAGACAGATGGGCAGGAAAAGAAAAAAATCATCAACCAATAACTTGAAAAACAATGCAATATGCAGCCTACGCACATCGGTCTGGAGACCGGACGACAGCCCGCAGCGGGTTAAAAACCCTGGCGAGCCACGCGCTTTTGACGGGGTGGGAAGACTTGGTGCGAGCGGATTGTACTATTTACATATTCTATCCGGTAATGGCGAGTTGCTATACAGCAACCGCATCATTATCATTCATTAATCAAAGTCCCCCGGAAGATTCTATCCTTCCGGGGGCTTTTTTATAAAGCTGAGTCATGAACAAAATATACACTGTAATTTTATTTCTTGTCGTAGTAAATCATTCCGTTTCTTTTACCCAAACTATCTTTATCAAAGAGAAACGCGACTATGTCTGGTTATTGGGTTACAATAGCAATTTTGTGGATACCTCAGTCGGCGGAACCCGCATTGATTTTAATTATTCCCCTCCTTTACTAAGTTATGAATATCGAAATCTGGATTTCGATGTTACCAATGCGTCAATATGTGATTCCATTGGCAATCTCCTATTTTATACTAATGGTATCTCCATACATGCCCCTACTATTCCTCAAGGGCAACAAATTGCAAATGGAGGAGGGTTGAATCCGGATCCTTATACACAGCAGTGGGCAAGCAGAGGATATAATCTATATCAGGGAGCCTTGATTTTACCGGTTCCTGATAGCACAAGTAAATACTATTTATTACATGGAGAAAGAACTACTTTCCCAGAGGGCATTTTTGGAAACTACAGGATTGTTGCCAAATTATATCAGACAAACATAGAGATGAATGTTCCAGGGTGGATAGTAACTGCCAAAAATCAGATATTAATCAACGACACCCTGGATTTTGGGAAAATTACAACTGTCCGTCATGCCAATGGCAGGGATTGGTGGCTCTTACAACAGGAGTACTTTAGCAATCGTTATTATTTGTTGCGGGTTTCTCCTTTAGGTGTTTCCTTAGAGGGCTCCCAAGCAGTTGGGCATGCCACTCCGTCTGGCCTGGGGCAGGCCGTTTTTTCACCAGATGGAAGTAAGTATGTAAGATACACGGGACATGATGCTGCTTCCGGTCAGTTTATTGATATTTTCGACTTTGACCGATGCACAGGATTGTTATTTGACCTTGCCCAAATCAACTATAATGATACCGCCTTTTCAGGAGGCGTAGCCATTTCTCCCAATTCCCGCTTTCTATATGTCTCTTCTTTCCGCTATGTCTACCAATACGATCTTTGGGCTGAGGATATTGAAGCTTCTAAGGAAACCGTGGCGATTTATGATGGTTTCCAGTCACCTGCTCCATTAGCCACCACTTTTTTCCTCTGCCAATTGGCGCCGGATGGTAAAATATACATTTCAGCATCAAATACAGTAAAGTATTTGCATGTTATCCATAACCCGAATGGGCAAGGCGCCGATTGTCGGATAGAACAACATGGGATAGAACTACCCACCTACAACGCCTTCGGCATCCCCAACCACCCCTTCTACGGCCTCGGCCCGGAAGACGGCAGCCCCTGCGACACCCTCGGCATAGACCACCACCCGCAGGCTGCTTTCCGTCACGCGGAGCAGGAATTAGAGGCCACCTTCTGGGATTACAGCCTGTTTTCTCCTACCCAATGGCAGTGGGATTTTGGGGATGGTTCAGTAGGTAGTACGGAGCAAAATCCGGTGCATGAATACGCAGAACCGGGCGTGTATGAGGTATGCCTGACGGTGAGCAATGACAATGCGAGTGATACTTATTGTGAATGGGTGGAAGTGATGGTCACCTCAACAGAGGAAGTTACGCCGAATGGAATGGCTGTGAAAGTCTACCCCAATCCAGCAAAAGATTATGTGATCATCGAGCCGCAGCAGCGTTTGCCGCATGGAGCTTTCTGGTCGCTACGCGATGCGCTGGGGCGGGAACTGCGCCGGGCGTCACTTCCGGGGGGACAGCCGCAGTTGGTGTTGAATTTAGAGGAGCTGCCTGGTGGGGTGTATATTTGTACGATTGAGGTGGGAGGAAGTGTGGTTTGGCAGGGGAAGGTCATCAAATAGCCCCCCAACCCCTGAAGGGGGAGTTTAGTGTGCAAAGCATCATATCAATGATAAAATGCAGCTTGCAATTGTCTGAATCAGAATTCGCAGAATTTTCAGGATGGCGCGATTCTGGGAATTCTGAAATTCTGAGAATTCTACTTCAGACAGAAAAAACATCAATCAATAACCTGAAAAACAATGCAATATGCAGTCTACGCACGTCGGTCTTCCCGACCCGTGGCCGGGACGGACGACAGCCCGCAGCGGGTTAAAAACCCTGGCGAGCCACGCAATTTTGACGGGGTAGGTAAGACTTGGCGAGAGCGGTGGACGCCCGTGGTTGCCACCTTTAGGCGGCAGACCCCAAAATCGGGTGAAACCCAATAGAATAGGACACGCGAGGCAGAGCCTACGCGCAAGCAATGGTTTTGTGAATATTTTGTTAAGTATACTAAAATTTTACAAAACAATAAAATTAAAGTAGAAACAGTAACGTTTTTGAAAATATCCCGATTAAACTTTAAGGGCGTTGTTTCGGTGCGCTGCACCTCAATTACGGGGATTGATCTGCATTTACAAATATCTGGGGTGCGCTGCCCCAGTTGCACAAACCGAGGTAAAATAACATGAGCCATCCTGAAAGAAATTTCGGGATGGCTCATTTAGTAAATTCCTACAGGTGAAAACTGCCTGTTTTATCTCAAAGCGATGCGCTGATTCGCATACAAATCATCAGTGCTCATGTTGTTGATGCGGCGCAGGTATTCAACCGTAAGGCCGTATTGTTTGGCGATGCGATAAAGGTTTTCGCCGGGTTGAACGATGTGGTAGTTTTTGGCAACACCGCTTTCGTAATTTTGGGGCAGCGCCCCTTCATTGGCGTAACTCGTTGTCGGAGCGGCCTGTGATTCATAAATCAGCGGCGTAGTACGCTCATCGAAATCGTATTGCGGGTTTGCATTGCGCACGGTTTGCGGCACCGTAGAAGCTTCCGTTGAAATCGGCAGTGGCGCATCGTCGTAGAATTGCATACCATTCAGATTCGCCTGTTGCTGCGGCGCCGGCATGACGATCGGTGAGTCGTAAACGCTGTAAGCCGACGGGCGGATTTCTGCTTCGCCGTTTTGGGTATTCTTCAAAGCTTGTTGCGACGGCTGGTTGTAATTGTAGTTGTAATAAGCAGAAGTGCGCACTTCCTGCTCCCGCAATTGAGATTCCGCCGAAGCAGGTTGGATCGTACCTTTAGGCGTTAAGCGCGTGCCCGGGGTTTCATAAGATTTAAGCCCCGTTGATTGCGGGCATTCGCAATCGGTTGTTTTCAGACGCTGGCCTACTTTAATCCAGTCATTTTCTCCCAGGTTATTAAAATCCCGAAAGCGTTTTTCGGTATACCCGTATTTCTGAGCTAAGTAGCCAATCGTTTCACCGGATTTTACGAGGTGATAGGCGCCCGTCGTTGTTGTGCCAGCCGTACTGATTTGGGTGTCTCCGCCTTTATTGGTCATAATTTTCGACCCGGTAGATTCAAAAGAGCTGGGCGTGACGCTCGAACCGGCCTCGCTTACCTGCAACTGTGCTCCTTTGCGAATGCTGGTGGATTGCCCCATTTTGTTCCAGGCTTGCACCTGCTTCACAGTTACGCCGTATTTTTTCGCGATTCCATAAAGGGTCTCGCCCGGCTGTACGGTATGCATGGTTGCAGGGCCTGTGACAGAGGTCTGCGCCGTGTTGCCTTTTGAGCCGGTGTATTCATATCCGGTTGGGCCGATATTATTGGTGGTATTGGTCGTCGGTGGTGAAACCGCCGCTTTCCCGCAGGCAAGCAGCAGGTGGTCTGTAAATTTGAGGTTGTTGACTCGTTCCAATACCACGACGTTGTTGGTGGCGTCTTCCGGGGTAAGGCCGCTGCGCGCTTCGGTAATGCCTACTTCCGGTGCGAGCACGATTTCGGAATAGGCATTGGCCACGCCGGTCGCATTGGTATACTGGCGGAAAATATAAGCGCCACTGCAGTCATTGGCCATACGGCCTTCAAAATAGACCTGAACGTTGGGATTGTTGTAGGAAATATTTTCGCCGACAGCGCCTTCTTTGGTATCAAAACGGAAAGAATAAGTCGGAGAATTATAGCTGATCACCTGGCCGTTCCACTGGTGAAGGGCCGCAATGCGCACCGGCATCATAATGTAACGGCGGTTGAGCGTGGGGTAGACGATAATCAACTCATCTGCTTTGTTGTTGATGCGCTTCATCGTTTGCCGGTCAAACAAACCATTGGAGCAATTCACGACACCCGCAGGCAGGCGATCCTGTTCAATCCCATCTTCTCTTCCAATTTCCAAAACAAGGCGTTCTGACGCGCTCAATCGCACGTGGTAAGCAACATACACGCCTGTATTGCCATCTTTAAAGTAGTTGTATTCTAATCGGTCCATGCACTCCGGATCGTAAACGACGTAGATACGCGCGGCTTCCAAAGTGCTTGTAGTGAGAATGAAAAATGCGGATAAGAGAAGTAATGCTCTGATGACTTTCATGTTGTTGTTTTTAATGAAGCAGTGTATCCAACAAAAAGCTGGCGTTTAACAACGCTTTGCCTGAGGGATGCAAAACTTTTTCATAACGCAAATTTGTGTAAAAGATTGCAAATAAACAACTTGTTTAGAGTTTTGCGTGAAATATTCTTTCCCGGCAACGTTTACTAAACTTTAAAAGTTTGGTAAACGTACTGAACTCAACAACATAACGACACAACCCCTGCAAGGTTTCACTTTAAAACCTGCAAGGGTCGTAATTTTTTAAATTTAGGTTTTTCAGAACTTCCAATCCAACCCTGCCGTAATCATCCGCGGCAAGCCAACCCGGATGCCTTGTGGGCGGCGGGTAGTGATGTAGCGCTCATCAGTCAGGTTTTTTACCGCCGCAGTTAGCGCCAGCTTGCCACCGGGAAACTGGTATTGCGCACTGGCGTCCATGACAAAATAGGCAGGCAGTTGCCCGGCCTGGCCATTTGCAGAAGGGGCAACAGTATTGAGTTCGTCCGTGAATTGTTCGCCGATGTAGTTGCCCGTAAACCGCAGGGAAAGGCCCCTGGGCGCTTCGTAGGCAATGCCCGCCGACAACCACCACTCCGGGGCGTACGGCGTGCGGTTCTCCCTGATATTGACTTTGGAATCCCCTTCGCCAACAAAGCGGTCTTCGTCGTAATACGCATTGATGTAGGTGCCGTTGAGCGACCATTCCAAACGGTGACCGGTGGGCAGGATCTGTTGCCCCAGGTCGTAACGCAAACCCAGTTCGAGGCCCTGGTGCAGGGTGCTGCCGCCATTGACGAAACCCGTTCCGCTGCCGCCCGAAGATTCCGAAATCGGGATGATCTGGTTGGAAAAGCTCATGTTAAAGGCCGTAAATTCCATTGCCCAATGCGCGCCAACCTGGTTGCGGAAGCCAATTTCGGTATTCCAGCTCAGTTCGGGGTCTAAGTTGTAGACCACCCCATTGTTGGCAATGGCATCCAGCACCCGCGGCGGCGCAAAACCCCGGTGAACGCCGGCAAACAGGCTCCAGGTTTCACTCACATTGTAGTTGATGCCTGCGCCTGGCAAGACCTGGTTGATCGTGGTATTCGACAGGATACTGGTGTCTTTTTCCGCGTTGCGCAGGATATGGCGCTCGTAGAAATAGGTTTCAGAACGCAGTCCTATCGTAATGGCTAATTTTTCGCCCAACTCAAATTTATTTTGTGCAAATGCACTGATAGCCTGACCGCTTCGGATTTCATCGCTCACCAAAGTGCCTGAGCGCGCATCCGCTTTTTTGCCGTTCACCCGCTGCTCATAAGCGCGTTCGTGGAGGAAACGCGCGCCAGCTTCGAGGCGGTTAGTGACGATTCCTAAGTTAAATCGGTGCATGAGCCGCGACTCGACGCCGGCCACTTCAAACTGCCGGTTGCGGTGGCCGTTGGAATTGCGCATGTACACAGCGCCTCCGGGAATATTGGTGTCGCCCCAGACCACGCCGGTGGCGTTGCTGGCCGGAGCAGCACTGAAGTCCTGTCGTTGCCAGTTGCGCGTAGTGGTGTAGCCGAAGGCAGACGTTTTGAGCTTCGTATTCAGGTTGAACCGGTATTCGTGGATGGCGCTCAGCGACAACCGGCGCACCGTGAGGCGGTCGTCGGGCGCCATGTGCACAAAATCCTGATCGCCGGCTTCGTACATAGATTGCGTGAGGCCGATGTACGTAGAATTGGACAGTTCATCGTAGACACCGAACTTAAATCCGAGCGCCGATTTTGGGCTCATTTTCAGGTTAATTTTTGCACTCAGATCATTGATCCGGAATGAAGTGGCGCCAATCCGGTCGCCCTGTTTGCGCAAGTAATCTACTTTGAATCCGGCATTTCCAAGCGTATTGCCATAGCTGACCAAGCCGCTGAAATAGCCGTTTTCGCCCCCGATGAGGCGTACCCGACCGGCTTCCTGCGCAGGCGGATCGGCCGTGATGTAATTGATGACGCCCCCGACCGTTTGCGGGCCGAACAAAATCTGGCCGCTGCCTTTCAGCACCTCGATGCTTTCCATGCGGTCAATGACCGGCGAATAATACAATTGCGGTTCGCCAAAAGGATTCAGCGCTACCGGAATCCCGTCTTCCAGCACCAGCACGCGGCTGCTCCGGTCGGGATCCAGCCCGCGGATGCCCACGTTGAGGCGCATCCCCACGCCTTCTTCTTCGGTGATGATGACGCCCGGCACGGTGCGCAGCACTTCGCTGCTGGTGGTGGGCTGTATTTCCCGGATGGTTTTTGAAGACAGATAGGTGGCAGATCCTGGCAAATCGCCCATCAGGCGCGGCTTTTCGCCCAATACCTTGACAGCGGGCGCTTCGTAAAACATCGAAATGGTGGTGTCCGATGCGGCTGAAATGAATTCCTGGGCGTTCAAAGGGCCCAACCCGAGGCTGACCAGCAGGAGGGTGGCGAAGGTCAGGTGTTTTAAATGCTGCATGTTCTTATATTGACTTTGTCTAAATAAAATTTGTGCAGCAAAAGTAAGCTAGCCGCTTCGCGCGGAGGTCAAAACTTATCCTGAAAACTTAGGTATTAATCGGCAGGAGCATCCCTAATGTTAGGTACGATTAGGTAGATCGCTCCACATGATTGACAGGGAACCGTACATCCTGCACAAGACATGTTGAAGCCTTCACGGAGAGACTATGTGATCTATGTGAATACTCCTATGTGAACTATGTGGTAAAAAAAAACTATGTGGTAAAAAACAAAGCTCAATTCAAAATGCCCGCATTAATCGCATACATCACCAACTCCGAAGAAGAATTCAGGCTCAGCTTCTTCATGATGTTTTTCCGGTGGGTATACACGGTGTGGGTGCTCAGGTTGAGCAGGGAAGCAATTTCTTTGGCAATCAGCCCTTTGGCCACGAGGCGCACAATTTCGATCTCCCGGGGCGAGAGCGGTATAGGCGAGCAGTCGCTGTCTGCAATGCTGCCGAAGGTGCGTTCCAGCAGGCAATCCAGCACTTTGGTGCAGAAAAATTTTTCTCCTTTGACGGTGGCTTTCACCGCATCGAGGATTTCTTCCTGATCGCAGGTTTTTGTCAGGAAGCTGTTGATGCCGTGCTCTAAAGCTAAATACACGCTGTTTTTATCGCTGATGGCACTAATGATGAGAATGCCGGTCGCAGGCGCTAATTTCCGGACTTTACCAATAGTGTCGGCGCTGAAATAGCCAGGTTGGTTGTGGTCGAGCACCAAAAGGTCGGGGGCGCGGTTGGCCAATTCCTCCAGCAGTTCTTCCTCATCGCCGGCTTCCGCAATGATGTCAATGCGCGGGTTGGACGCAAGCGCGTAGCGCAAACCCAATCGGGTCAGGTATTGCGCGTCGGCGATGGTGATGGAAATGGGTGGCGTCATAAATCCCGCGTTAGTCATGGGCGAAAGTAGGCAAAATTTGGGATACAACAAGGTTATTTAGATTTTGTTTAGATAGTGTGTGTCTTTAGCGCCCTAATTTCTTTTCCCAAAGGTAGAAGTCTAAGCCGATGATGTATTGAGTATAATTGTATTTCCGCTTGTGTCCAAGCTCCATTACTTTCCAACCCCTTCCTTTTAAATACGGCGCTGCTTGTTCCGGCCAGAGGTCGGAACGGGTTAAGGCTGCGGGTTCAGCCCGCCGTCAATAAGCTATGATTTTTATTTCAAAAAAAGCCCGCTTCCCACTTGTCTGAATCAGAATTTACAGAATTGGAGAATTTTCAGGATGGCGCGATTCTGTAAATTCTGAAATCCTGTGAATTCTGATTCAGACATTATATGATCGGCTCGGCCTGCACCGCATCACAGCGATGGACAATGTGCTTTTTGGGCCAGACCCGCACCCGGATGCTTTTTCCACCTCGTACAGCTACGACGCAGCGGGCAATATCCGGCAGCTCATGCGACGTGGGCTGATTGGCACGGGCCAGACCCTCCAATCGGACACGATAGACCTGCTTGACTACACCTACGCGGGCAGCGACAGCTTGTCTTCGATTTTGGTCAACGTAAAAGACCGGGCGAGCAACCCCCTTGCCCAGCCATTGGGCGTAACGGCTTCCGAAAACGGCTACGCGCACGACGGCAACGGCAACCTGACCTTAGCGGGCCCGGTATTGCAGGCCCAATACAACATCATGAACCTGCCGACCTCGATAAGGACGGAAGCTGGCAAGCGGCATTTTGCCTACGTGTATGGCGGGGGCAAGTACGAAGCGCGCATTGAAGCGGATACGGCGCTTTCAGAAACCCGCCACTATCTTGGCGGCATAGAATTTGTGGACGGCAAACCAGAAAGTTATAACTTTGGCGACGGGCGCATCGTTTATTCAGATACCGTGCCGCCGAGGCCGCAGTTCCGGCTGCACGACCACCTCGGCAACACGGTCATGTTCTTTGAAGATAAAGACAACAATGGCTGCATTACGACGGAAGCAGATACGAGCGGCTTAGCGGTGGAGGTCTTGCAGCGGCTGTGGTACTATCCTTTCGGCATGAATATGGAAAACCTCAGCACCTGGGAAACGGCGCCGGGGCAGGCGTATCGGTATAATGGGAAGGAAAGGGATACGTTGTCGGGGTGGACGGATTTTGGGGCGCGATGGGGGATATTGGAGATTGGGAGGTGGAATGGGGTGGATCCGTTGGCGGGTGAGTTTCCTGGCTGGTCGCCGTTTTCATCTATGCTGAATAATCCGATTAGTTTTGTTGATCCGGATGGGAAAGCTCCAACGAGCCCAATTTTTGATCCTAATGGAAATTTCTTAGGTGTAGATTCTAAGGGATATACTGGAGAAATTATAATCATGTCTGCCAAAGCATATAATATCGTAACAGGCTATGGTAACAACACTCTTGATCATGGGTCTGTTGCGGGCCTCATTGAAGATGGGCATGCTTTTAAATTAAATGATGCTGGCCTAAATGCTAAAGGTTTTTCAAAGGTTTATACACATGTAACCAAACAATTAAAAGGAGTTAATTTTAGCAGGTTAGAAGGTGGAATAGTGAACATAATTGACACCCCTATTGATGAGGACGGGAACATGGGGCACGCCAATGGTGATTCTTTTGGAAAATGGACAAATTTGCCGATTAATGCCGAAGCGGGAACTATCATTAATTCTGATAACACAATCAATGTAACAACAAGACTACTAGGTGGAACAGGCCAGTTCACTACGGTGGAGTACACGCAGAGTGTACTTGGAATTCACGAATATAAAGGCCATGGGCTGAATAAAATTCCTGAAGCATTTCCCGCTCATGAACGAGCATACAAGCTTCAGTTTAATCACAAAGGTACTTTCGATAAGCTTACTCCTTTTCAACAAAAAAGCATTAAAATAAAAGCTGGAATAAAATGAGGACGAACTACTGGACAATCATACTTGTTGGTCTCGTCACGTCTTTTTGTACTCAAGAAAATTCGAGGTCAAATGCGCACTGGGTTGAATCGAATGCAATTTGCGTTCACTGGTCAGAATTCGGCAAGAAAAATTTTGATACGAAAGCAATTAGATTAGTATTAAGGGCAAGTTCATCGAGTGACTTTACATTTAAAGAATATTATTTTAATACTAGGATTGTGGGTACTAGTGATTTACATTTTCCTTTGGGAAAGGTACGAAAGGTGAAAAAGGTAAAGAATTTTTATCTGCTCTATTTATTCATCAAAAGTGAAGACCTCTATGAGTTGTTCCCCGAAGGAATGAACAAATATGGCGATGACTGCTATCATATTGAACTTGCAAATATGATTGGTCAAGGAAAAATTATAGAGGTAGATGTTAAGAGTGGAATGAAAACTGAAATTGTAAAATCATTGGATTATTCCTTCTATGTCGGCACTCAATAACCCGCTCGTGCCAAGTCTTCCCCCTGGTCAAAATCGTATAGCTCGCCAGGGTTTTTAACCCGTTGCGGGTTGTCTGCCGGTCTCCTGACCGGTTTACGTAGGTTGCGCTGCTTATCTGCTGGCATCCGAACGGGAAGTCACGCATCACGAATCCAACATCACAGCAACCGTATCCGACGAATTTGTGCACGACAACGCCTTGCGTCCGCACACGCATAAAGTGCGCTACGGCAATGGCCGGTGGGTATTTGCCAACCGCATGGAATACGACGGCGAAGACCGCCTGATCACCAAGTGGGTGGGCGGGATGCCGATGGAAGAAGACCGCTTTTTGCAGGAAGTGAACTACGCCTACGACGCCATTGGCCGGCTGATTCGGATCAACAACCCCGGCACCTTTTTATGCAATATTGGAAAGGAGGTATGCGATTTTTCTTTGAAGTTGGACTTCCCCTTGCTGTGGGGGGAAAACTGTGACCGGCTATCCGGCGTCAAAATTAATGGACAAGTCTATCCGTTGGCTACTTCCTGGGATCTGCTCGCCCACCAGTCGCAGATTGCCCCGGCGATCGAAGAAGCGCTCCATACCTACGGATTGGAGGGCGAAGTGAGTACCAGTTTTGTGGAAATTCTGGGCAACCAAACCCTGAGTATCAACGTAACCGGCACTTTCGCTACGGAACTGAGCCTGATCCTGGGGACTTGCGATCAGGAAGTGGCGCTCACGCCCGACTGCTGCATCATTCCCCCCGTGACTCCCGACCCGCCGATATCGCAACCGGGAGAACCCCGCGCCTGCACCGCCGACCTCTACCACCAGCTCATGCGCTACAATGGCCTCGATATCCGGCACATTAGCATTGGCTCTGCCTGCGTTAGGATGAGCAACAACTACAAATACGACGGCCTGCACCGCATCACAGCGATGGACAATGTGCTTTTTGGGCCAGACCCGCACCCGGATGCATTTTCCACCACGTACAGCTACGACGCAGCGGGCAATATCCGTCAGCTCATGCGCCGTGGGCTTATTGGTACGGGCTTCACCCTCCAATCGGATACGATAGACCTGCTTGATTACACCTACGCGGGCAGCGACAGCTTGTCCTCGATTTTGGTCAACGTAAAAGACCGGGCGAGCAACCCGCTTGCCCAGCCATTAGGCGTAACGGCTTCCGAAAACGGCTACGCCCACGACGGCAACGGCAACCTGACTTTAGCGGGCCCGGTATTGCAGGCGCAATACAACATCATGAACCTGCCGACCTCGATAAGGACGGAAGCCGGCAAGCGGCACTTTGCCTACGTGTATGGCGGGGGCAAGTACGAGGTGCGCATTGAAGCGGATACGGCACTTTCAGAAAACCGCCACTATCTCGGCGGCATAGAATTTGTGGATGGCAAGCCAGAAAATTATAACTTTGGCGACGGCAGGATCGTTTATTCAGATAGCGTGCCGCCGAGGCCGCAGTTCCGGCTGCACGACCACCTCGGCAACACGGTGGTGTTCTTTGAAGACAAAAACTTAGATGGCTGCATCACGACGGAAGCGGATACGAGTGGCTTAGCGGCGGAGGTCTTGCAGCGGCTGTGGTACTACCCGTTTGGTCTGCAAATGGAGAACCTCAGCACCTGGGAAACGGAGCCGGGGCAGGCGTATCGGTATAATGGGAAGGAAAGGGATACGTTGTCGGGGTGGACGGATTTTGGATTCAGGTGGTATGATGCGGGGATTGGCCGGTTTACGGGGGTGGATCCGATAGCGGATCAATTTCCGTGGGTGAGTGTGTTTAATTATGCGGAGAATAGACCTGTTGATGGGGTTGATTTGTATGGGTTGCAATATGTGCACTTCACAGCATTAAAATATGGGAATGGTTCTTCCATACGAAGAACACATATACAATACACAACGCCCTGGACGTTTAACACGCTGTTCGGAGACTATTCAGTTAGCTACCCTTTACCAAAGGCATTCATCCTAAATGTTGGGTTTGATCAATTTTATTTTGGTTCTACGAGCGAATTATTCAGGGCGGCTCAGACCATTGATTGGGATCATTTTGATGAAACTCATGAAGTAAGAGGGGCGTTACTCGACCCCAACAAGACGCTTGCTGCTGCGGAGGCTATGACTGAGGACATAGTTTCAACAGCAGAAAAGGTTGCAACAATATTGATGATTAAAGGAGGGGGGAAAGGGAATTCCTCTACATTGGGGCTGGCAAAGGAGGCTAGAGAAAGAACCAGTAAATTACGGCGTCTTTGGGAGAAAGTAACTGGCCAAAAGTGGCCTAAGGAGCCGGATTTTTTACCAGATGGCAGCCAGAACAAATATGCAGGGAGAAAACAAAGTTTGAGTCACAAGAAAGCACTTGAAGATGGAGGTACAAATGATGTGGAAAATATTGAACCCGAGCCTTGGAAAATTCATCATGAGCGTCACAAAGATAATGGTGATTTTAAAAGGTGGGGCAAAAAGAATAAAAATTGACAAATCAAAATATGAAGAAAATGATTTTGGTTCAAGAAGTAATAAAATCGAAGAAAGAGGATAGCGAGTTTATTGCACTCGCCGAAGAAGCGAATTCCTTTTTGAAAGGCCACAAATGGTGTAGGGCAATTAAAAAGCAATGGCTGGTAGCAGAGTGGGAAAACCTCCTGATTGTATTCTTCTTTGAGATAATCCCTAACTCAACGGATGCAGATGATCGTGTATGGGTTATTGTTGGAGATTTGCCTCCTGCTTACATAGATACTGAGAGCGCTACTAATGAAACAGAAGCCATCCAAGTTTATACCGAAATAATGGATGATTGGGTACAATGTGTCAAGAACGGACAGTCCACAGAAGATTGCTACCCAATTAACGTACCTCCGGAAAATAAGTATGCTGAAATGCTGGATACAAGATTACAACTCATTAGGAAATATATCCTTGACAAAACTTTTATAGACGACTGATTGCTAGTGACAGAGTCTCTGCTGGTGCCGAGTCTTCCCCGCTCGTGCCCCCGCTGGCGCTCAAGCTGCCCCCGCTCATGCCCAAGCTCCATTACTTTTCGCCGCTCCATTTTAAAAACGGCGTTGCTCGTTGCGACCTCTTGGGTCTAATGTCGTCAACTTAAGGAATTATAACCACGAAGTGGTTGAAGGTGAATAGCCCCCGATGCAATCGGGGACAGGGATGAGCGAAAGGTAACGTCCAACCCCGGAAGGGGTTGAATGTCAATACGCTACACTCCATTTTTAACATTCAACCCCATTCGGGGTTGGTTCCCCTCCCCACTTCCATCTTTCCCCGAATTGCATTCGGGGCTATTCAAATTTGACCCTTTCAGGGTCGGTTACGTCGTTAAGTTGACGACATTAGACCTCTTGGGTCGCATACGGGTTAAGGCTGCGGGTTCAGCCCGCCGTCAATAAGCCATGATTTTATTTCGCAAAACCCTCTTTTTTTCCTATCTTTCAGACCTAAAACCCAATGAATATGCGTTACAAAATACTCGACCAGCACGTTCCTTAACTTTTTAACACTCACCGTTGTGGAGTGGATTGACCTTTTTACGCGCTGGGCTTTTTAGGATATAGTTGATAGCTTGCGATGTGCTACTACTGGATGATATTTGGAACGATATTGGTTTTGTGCCGACAGCCGGGATTTGAGTTAATTTTTTTGTAGCCGGGCTGGAGCCCGCAGCTTTGATCCGTTTACTACCACAGGTAGTAACGAGCGAGCGATTTTGACGGGTGGGAGGTTGGTCGCGAGCGGGGGGAAAAAATTAATAGATGGGCTTTGGTAGGCCGGGAGCCAGCAAATGATTTTTAGATTTACTATCTTGCGCCCCAATTCAACACAAACAACATGAAGATCGCAGAAATCCACACCCAGAAGGGCGTCATGAAGATTCGTTTCTTTGAAAAAGACGCACCCAATACGGTCAACAACTTCATCACCTTAGCGGAAAAAGGCTTCTATGACGGCCTGAAATTCCACCGCGTCATTCCCGATTTTGTGATTCAGGGCGGCTGCCCGAATGGCAGTGGCACCGGCGGCCCCGGTTACAAAATTGATTGCGAACTCACTGGCGAAAACCAATACCACGACCGCGGCGTGCTCTCCATGGCTCATGCAGGTCGCAATACCGGCGGCTCACAATTTTTCATCTGCCATTCGCGCAACAATACTGCTCACCTCGACCGGAATCATACGGTTTTTGGCAAAGTGTACGAAGGCTTGGAAGTGATTGACGAGATTCGGCAGGGGGATTTGATGGATAAGGTGGTGATTAGGGAGGAGGAAGTATAGTGTTTTTTACAAGGATAACCTCCCCCGCCACACTCACCGCAATCTCCTCCGGCGTCCTACTATTAATCTTCAGTCCAATCGGCGTCCGAATCCGCGCCAACTGCGCCTCCGGAACCCCTTCCCCGCGCAGTTGATCCAGCAGCGTGGCCATTTTTGCCGTACTGCCCAACACCCCAAAATACCGGAAGTTTTTGGGCAACAACTGCCGAATCACCACCTCATCCGTCCGGTAGCCGACGGTCATCACCACTACGTACACGTCATTTCCGGAAGGGATGAATGCACCAATGTTTTCGTAGGTGTCTATGCGGAGTTTTTGATGAACGAACTGGTTTTTTGCAAAGGTGTTTAAATCAGCCCGGTCGTCAAACAAGGTGATGTGGAAATCCAATTTGGACATCAGTTCGGACAAAGCCAATGCGCAATGTCCGCCGCCGATGAGGTAAAGTAGGTTTTTAAAACCGAGGTTTTCTTCAAACAGGAATGCCTCATTGGGTTGGCGTTCAAAGCGAAAGGCATGTTCGTTTTTCCGGTTTTGCAACACCCGGAAGCCTTGTTCGGTGATTTGTAAAATGGCGGGTTTGTTTTGTTTCAGGCAGCGGATGATGGTTCGAATCACCGGTAGGTCTTTAGTCGTTGGTTCCAAAAAAACAACGCTTTGTTCGCCGGAACAAATCATGCCGCTTTGGTCTCGGGGCGCTGTTTTTCGATGCACCTGCCGCTTGAGTAAGGACGTACTGATGCCCTGCGCCATGCGGGCTTTCGCCAATTCTACCAATTTGATTTCCATGATGCCGCCGCCAATGCTGCCGCAGAGTGTGCCATCGGCGTCCACCGCCATTTTAAAACCTACCCGGCCGGGACTGCTCCCAATGCTTTCCACCACGACGAGCAATGCTACTTTTTGCTGCGCTTTCAGGCGTTTGGCTAAAAACTGCCACAGGGCCAATTCCACATCACGACGCATATTCCGCCTGCAATTGGTGCAAACACAGCAATACCTTTTCCGCCGTAAACGGCGCGTCGAAAGCCGGCGAGGCTCCCGGACGGAATGCCCGGACGGCGTCCCGAATAGCAAAATAAGCGCCGATGCCGTACATCAACGGCGGCTCGCCCACCGCTTTTGAATTGAAAATGGCAAGGTTGAGGTGGTCGGTTTGCAAAGGCGCCACCTCAATGACTTTCGGAACCGAATAGATGTCCGGGATTTTATACGTGGAAAGGGCGTTCGAGCGCAACTTGCCCGCCGCATCATAAACCAATTCTTCCAGCGTCATCCAGCCGATGCCCTGCACGATGCCGCCTTCAATTTGCCCTAAATCCACGGCGTCGTTCATGCTTTTCCCGTAGTCGTGAACGGCTTTTACAAAATCCACTTCGTAGGTGCCGCGCAGGCAATCCACCGTTACGCCCACGGCAGCAACGCCGTAGACGTGGTAGGCAAACGGGTGGCCTTTTCCGGTTGTCCAGTCGAAATGCACGCCCGGCGTGGCATAGTGGGCGTGTTCGCTGAGGTTGACCCGTTTGGCGAAAGCCGTACCCACCAATGTTTTCCAATCCAAAGTTGTGGGTTGGTCATTGTACCAGACAAGGCCGTTTTGGATGTGGATGGCTGCTGCATGGTGGGCGCTGTCTTCGTTCGGAACCAACTCTTCTGCCGCAACGATCTTCAGTCGGTTCAGAATGGCTTCGCAGGCCAACAAGGTCGCTTTTCCGTTCAAATCAGCGGTTGCAGAAGCTGCGGAAGGCGAGGTATTGGCGATGCGCAGGGTATTGGTCGTGTGGACCTTGACCCATTCGGGAGGGATAGAAAAGGTCTGCGCCGCCACTTGCAGCATTTTGGTGTTCACGCCCTGGCCCATTTCCACAGCGCCGGTAGAAACGGCTACCGAACCGTCGGTGTAAACGTGCACCAACGCCCGCGCCTGGTTCATCAGGGTTTTGGTAAACGAAATGCCGAAACATATAGGCATCAAGGCCAGACCGCGCTTCAGGTGTATATTTTTTGCGTTAAAATCAGACGTTTCACGGCGCAAAGCTTCGAAGTTAAATTGCTGTTCAGCCTGCGTCCAGGAACTTTCCGCTTCGCTTTCCGCCAATTGCCCGTAAGGGAATTCATTGCCGGTTTTCAGCAGGTTTTTTTGCTGGATGAGGGCCGGTGACACGCCCAATTGTTCGGCTGCGTGCGCAATGGCCGATTCGATCACGAACATGCCCTGTGGTCCGCCAAAACCCCGAAAAGCGGTGTTGGGCGGCAAATTGGTACGGCAACTGTACGCGGTTGCGTGGACATGCGGCACAAAATAGCTGTTGGTGCAATGAAACAGCGTGCGCTCCAGCACGGCAGGGGAGAGGTCGGCAGCAGCGCCGGCGTTTTGGTAAAAAACGACTTCGTAGGCTTTGATTTTAAAATCGGGATCCAAGCCGATTTTGTAATCCGCCGAATAAGGGTGTCGTTTGCCCGTCATGCGCAGGTCTTCCATGCGGTGCAGGCTGTATTTCACAGGGCGTTTGCTGAGTTGTGCGCCCACCGCGCACAGCGCCGCCCAGGTGTTGGCCTGGTCTTCTTTGCCGCCGAAGCCGCCGCCCAGTCGCCCTACTTCCACTTCGATGCGGTGCATAGGCAAACCGGTGACTTTAGAAACAGCGCGTTGCACAGCCGTCGGGCCTTGCGTAGAGGAGTAAATTTTCAGGCCGCCGCCTTCGGTCGGCAGCGCATAAGCCCCCTGCGTTTCGATGTACAGGTGTTCTTGCCCGTTCACGTCGGCACGGCCCTCAAAGACGTGCTCGCAAGTTTCAAAAGCGCTGGCTGTATCGCCCAGCCGAAAGCGCTTGGGCGGAATGATGAGTTCGTTTTTTTCAAAAGCCACCCGCGGATCGGTGATGATTTCCAGCGGCTCGATGTCGGCGGTGATCTTTTTTGCGGCAGCGCGCGCGCTTTCATCGCTTTCCGCCAAAACAAGGGCAATCGGCATCCCCTGAAAATGGACGTGGCCATCGGCCAGCAGTGGCTCGTCGGGGATGATGCCGCCGATCTGGTTTTCGCCCCGAAGGTCTTTGGCGAGGATGATTTGGACAACGCCTTTCACTTTCAGGGCTTCCTGCAAGCTGATTCCCCGGATTTTTCCATGCGCTACCGGCGAATCGAACACGCAGGCAAACAAGGTACCGTGCTGCAAAGGCAGGTCATCTAAGTAGATGGATTCGCCGCGTACATGGTTATGGGCGTCAATGTTTTTCATAATTAGAGGTTTTACCGCATAGGTTTTTTTACCACAATAGGTATGTTTTTTACCACATAGTTCACATAGGGGTTTTCACATAGATCACATAGTTTATACGCAGTTCCTATGTGTTCTATGTGAAAACAACTATGTACCTATGTGGTAAAAAAATCCGTGAAATGAGCCCAAAATAACTGCCTCGCTAATAGCCGTTTATACACCGCCGAGCCCCGCACATCTGAAATCGGACTGATCTCCGATTGCAGGATATTGCAGGCTTCCGCCAAAACCGGGTCATCCAGATCCGGCGCATTGGGAAGCGGTTTTCCAACCAAAAAAGCAGATGTTTTTTTCAGATAAAGCGGAATTGGAGCTACGCCGCCTGTTGCGATATGCGCTTCAAGGATTTGGCCGTCCTCCGTTCGCAGCAGCGCCGCTGAATTCACCGAAGCGATGTCTAAGTGTGTGCGTTTGCTCACTTTTTCAAAATTGAACCGGTAGTTGCCTTCGGGTTTTCGGAAGCGGATCGTTTCCAGCACTTCGTCCGCCGTTTTGTCCAAGGATTTGTAACCGAGGTAAAAATCGCGGAGGGGCAATTCGCGTTTGCTGCCATTGGCCAACACAATCCGGGCGTCTAAAGCCAGTAGCCAGATGGTCAGGTCGCCGATGGGGGAGGCGTTGACTAAGTTGCCGGCAATGGTAGCCATGTTGCGGATGGGGGTAGAGGACACGAGTTTCAGGTGTTTGCGCAAATCGGGGAAGATGGCCTGTAAATGTGGCGACTCCAATAAATCCGTCACCGTAGCAGCGCCGCTGATTTCAAGATCATTGCCTGCCAGTTGAATGCCGCGCAACGCCACGCGGTTGAAAAGGTGCTGCGCAGGCGCATGTACCATCGTTTCGTGCCGCTGCACGTAAAGGTCGGTTCCGCCGCCAACAAAAAAGGGCTGTTTGGCTTCAACCGGTTCGCCGATTGTGGGTTGCAGCGCCTTTAGCTGGGCAGGAACTTCTGCAAAATAGTCGGGAACAATGCCTTTTTCGATCGCAAAATCAAGGGGAGACTTTTCCTGGCGCGTTTGCAGCATGTCAGTCAGCCGGATCGCCGCCCGTTCGATGGATTTATAACCGGTGCAGCGGCAAATATTGCCATCAATGGCTGCGATGGCTTGTTCCTGTTTTGGAACAGTCTGCCCGACGCAGTAACCCGTCAGCGACACCACAAAGCCCACGGTGCAAAACCCGCACTGGGTGCCACTTTCGTCCACCATTGCCTGCTGGACGGGGGTGAGCGCGCCTTCGCCGGGTGGATTGATGCCCTCTACCGTGACGACATGTTTGCCCTGCACATTGGCCAAAGGCGTCAAACACGACGTCATGGTCTGGTAGTTAACCTCGTCATTCATGCCATCCAACTCGCCGATGAGCACCGTGCAGGCGCCACAATCGCCTTCGCGGCAACCGCATTTGGTTCCGGTTAGTGATCGGTGGTAGCGCACGAAGTCGAGCACGGTCATTCCGGCAGGAAGATCGGTGTGGATGGGTTCGTTGTTGAGGAGAAAGTGGGTCATGGTGCTGGGAACTGGTTACTGGTTATTTGTTACTGGTTACTGGTAGAAGGAAGGGTACTCATTGATACGTATCCATGTCCTGTTTCGGCTTTACTAATAACAAATAACCGATAACCAATAACTACTGCTGGCTGGCAATAAATATAGCAGATTTTTTTTGATTCGCTTATTTGAACAAGCGGACAACATTTTACCTTGTGCTTTTGAAAAACAAAATAGTGATATGATGGAAACACCAACGCCGCCGTCGCGCATTACCATGCGAAGCATTTTCGAGGGCATCCTCGATACGTTCAATCTGGAACGGGGGCTGATTTATACGTCCATTGCGCTGACGACTAAACCTGGTATCGCCATTCGGACTTATCTGTATGAAGACCGTACAAAATTAGTCAAACCTTTTCGATTTTTGGTGCTGACCATTGCAGTGGCGACTTTTGTAACCGTTCAATACTTTAAATATTCGTCAGCAGGCGAAGAATTCGCTTTAGGGTTTTCAGAAGGGTTCGGAAAGGGGGCAGGTGGAGATACGGCTGGGGATGCTGCTGCCGACATGGAGTTGCGGGCGGAGGCTTTTGCCAAACAGGTGGGTGACATTACCCAAAATTACTTCAACCTTTTTTTGTTAGCCGGCGTGCCTGTTATAGCGTTGGCAACGATGTGGGTTTTTCGACGCAAAATGAACTACGCTGAACATTTGGTTGTCAACAGCTATATCACAGGCTACATGACCTTAGTTTATTTGCTAATGATGCCATTGTTGTTTTTTATGAATTTTTTGGCTTTGAGCAAACTGTACATGGTTTTTCTATTGGGTTACAGTGCCTGGAGCTATACCCGGATATTCGGGGAAAAATTGTGGGCGGGCATTGGCAAGTCGCTTTTGGCTATGCTGATTTATATCGTGCTTTATTATGTGGGGATTATGCTTGTTGTGCTTGTTTGGCTTTTTGCCTTCTGATCCTGCTTCGACCAACGCTTAGCGCATAACTGGGTGACGCAGAGTCTAATGTCGTCAACTTAAGGAATCATAACCACGAAGTGGTTGAAGGTGAATAGCCCCCGATGCAATCGGGGGACAGGGATGAGCGAAAGGTAACGCCCAACCCCAAAAGGGGTTGAATGTCAATACTACATCCCATTTTTAACATTCAACCCCATTCGGGGTTGGTTCCCCTCCCCACTTCCATCTTTCCCCGAATTGCATTCGGGGCTATTCAAATTTGACCCTTTTCAGGGTCGGTTACGTCGTTAAGTTGACGACATTAGACGCAGAGTCCCACGAAGCAAAGGGAGTCTCGCGGAGTTAAGCCCCTCCGTGAGACTCCCTTTACTCAGCGAGACTCCGCGCCATGTTGGACGCCTCAGAGGCTGTCCTAAGACGCTTTTGCGTCTTCTGTCAAATTCCTGATGCCCAAAAACATCAAAATAATCCTGACTGGCATGTTTGAGACTGCCTCTTCGCGCTTCGGCTTCCATTAAAACCTACTGCCGCACAATCCGTTGCTGGTTGATCCCGCGATCCGATTGTACCCGCAAAATATAGACACCCGGAGCGAAGGCACTCAGATCCGCGGTCGTGTTTTGCACCTGATCCACCCGGCTGTTCCAGAGTACTGCGCCGCGGGCGTCGAGGAGGGAAAGCACGCCATTGATCGGTTCGTGGAACTGGATATTTGTTAATCCGGAAGCCGGATTGGGGAAAATTTTAAAATCGGGCGTCAGGTTAGCCTCACCAGTGGACGTAACAACCGGATCAAAGCGCGTGCCGGAATTGAGCACTTCTTTGGTGTCTACGTTCTGAACAAAAGCCAAAACATAGATTTCATCAGCATCCCAGGTGCCTTCGATGGTGTAATTAAAGGTTAGTGTCGTTGTGCTGCCAGAAGCTGCGGGCGTAAACGCATCTCCTGAAATATTGGTCAGCATTTTCCGGAATACATTGTGGTGCAAGGTTTCCCCGTTGGGCGAAGCATAAGGGATTTCGCGCTCTGCTACGGCAACGAACAGCCGCAGATTGCCGGTAGGTGCATCGCCAAAAGTATGCACCCGAATGGTTGCCGTGCGGCTTGCACCCGATGTTTCCGATACCGTGAAACCAATTGGGCTGGTCTGCCCCTGGAGTCCTTGCAAAATGGCAGATGTAACCTGGCCTGCCGTGGAAGAATTGGCGCCGTTTCTCAACACGCGCGGCGTTCCCGGGATGCTGTAGAAGGTAGCCCGGGCACTATTTTGCGCTGTATTTGCCTGATAAAACAAGCAACTGTTGTATGGATATGGCGGGTGGTATGCGATGTGGTGAACATCGTCGTCAAAATTGGCGATGGTGCTGAAGAACCCGGGATTCTGGCTGGCGCAAACGGAGCAGCGGGTATTGGTGAAATGCTCCAGCATGATGTAGCGCTTGGCGTTGGTTTGCGAAAGCGCAAAATTTGCCATCAGGAGCAATAATGCGAGCAAGTTTACTTTTTTCATAGAGCGGTTAAATTTTTGTGTTTTACAGACTATACGATGATGTTACGGCAAAGTTACTTCAATAATACCCGCGGTGATGTCGCCGTGCCGATGTTTTCAAGTGTGTTTCGAGTGACCGGGTGACTTTGAGTACCCGGTCACTGCTCGGTCACGACAAAGGCAGATCAAAAACAAGGCTTCAGGGGTGACTTTTTTAACTTATTTGAGTTTAAAGCTACGATATTTCATTTTTTTGGTAATACAATCGTCTAAAAAAGGTGTTAAAGTTTTTTTTTTATGGATTCCCCTTTTAATTTTGATGCACCTCGGATGTGTACGGTCACTTTTTAAACACACAAACAAGCCGTACAAAAAACAACAGACATACTAATATGAGGGACCACTAAACTCCTTGTATGTTTTGCCTTACGAACAGTTAGCAGTAAACCATCAAGGTATTTTTGGGTTAAGAACAACATTCATGAGCAAAGAAAAATTTGTTTACAACACCTACACGCTTCAATACGAAAAAGCTAAAGAGCCTCTGAGGATGAAGCTTTTACGTGCGTTTGGGTTTATTTGTGCCGCTGTTTTTACAGCCTTCATCTTCACCTTAGTTTCCCACCGGCTTTTCCCTTCTCCGAAGGAAAAAGTGTTGCTCAACGAAATCAAGTACCTGAAGGCAGAGCTGACGGAAGCTTCCGGCAGCATTGACCGCATGAGCGAAGTGCTCGACAACCTCCAGAAGCGCGATGCTTATGCCCACCGCATGGTATTTGGCATGGAGCCGATAGACCAGAGTGTGTGGCAAGGCGGCACCGGCGGCCACGATGCCTATAAAGAATACCGCCAGTTCAAGAACTCCGGCGATTTGATGATCAATGTCCGCGAAAAAATTGACCGGTTGAAGCGCCAGATGGATATTCAATCACGTTCATTAGATACCATCATTGACATTTCCAAAGAAAAAGAAAAGATGATGGCGGCGATCCCGTCTATTAAGCCGGTGCGTTCGGACAAACTTGCCCGGGATGTGAAGGTGCTTTCAGGGTTCGGATACCGCATTCACCCGATCTTTAAGGTTCCAAAAATGCACACGGGGATTGATTTCACAGCGCCAAGGGGTACGCCGATTCAGGCTACCGGCGCCGGCCGTGTCGTCAAAGTGGGCCGTTCCAGCGGGTATGGCTTATGCGTTGAAATTGACCACGGCTATGGCTATCGCACGTTGTACGGCCACATGAGCCGGATGGATGTACGGGAAGGACAAACCGTTGTTCGGGGCCAAAAAATCGGACTTGTTGGCGATACCGGTACGGCAACTGCGCCACACTGCCACTACGAAATAATTTATCGCGGCGATAAGGTGAACCCGATTCAATACGTCATTGACGGACTCACACCTGAAGAATATCAGGACCTTGTTAAGGCTGCCGAAACGGCCAACCAATCGTTTGACTAAAAACCAACTTTTTGATGTTGAATAAGATACAGCAGAAAGACTTCCGTATTGGAAGTCTTTTTTTAATTGTGATCATCACTTTTAGCGCTACGGCTTATGTAAGTGTTGTAGAAAAAAAAGTGATGGCACGTCGTCAACAGCCTGAGGTTGTGACAAAGCCTGTGCCCGTTAAACCCGCTGCTTTACCCCTTGACTCAACGTATACAATCGTTGGCGTCGGAGACATGATGCTCGGCACCAATTATCCGTCTACCAGCTATCTGCCTGCCAACGATGGAAAAAACCTGCTGGATGATGTGCGCGAAATTCTGATCGCCGCCGATGTCGCGTTCGGAAACCAGGAAGGCGCGATTTTGGACAAAGGCGGAACGCCAAAAACATGCAGGGATCCCAAGGTTTGTTACGTGTTCCGGTCGCCGGAGCGCTATGTGAACCACTATGTGGAAGCCGGATTCGATGTCTTAAGCCTTGCCAACAACCACTCCGGCGATTTTGGGCCGGAAGGCCGCAAGCGCACCAAAGCGGCCTTGAAAGAAGTGGGCATCCACTATGCAGGGCTGGCAGGCACAGATGAAACGGTGATTTTCGAGCGCAATGGCGTAAAATATGGTTTTTGCGCGTTTGCTCCCAACAGCGGCACCTGCGATGTACGCAATATTGCCCGGGCAAAAGAGATCGTAGCAAAATTAGAAAAAGAAGCCGATGTAGTCATCGTTTCCTTTCATGGCGGAGCGGAAGGCGCGGTGCATCAGCACGTTCCAAAGCGCACGGAAACTTTTCATGGCGAAAACCGTGGTGACGTATTAAAGTTTGCCCATGGTGTCATTGATGCCGGAGCGGATATTGTATTCGGCCACGGCCCCCACGTCACCCGCGCAGTAGAATTGTACAAAGACCGCTTCATTGCGTACAGCCTTGGCAACTTTTGTACCTATGGGCGATTCAGTCTCAGTGGCCCAGCAGGAATCGCGCCTATGATTGAACTGGAAGTGACCAAAGAAGGCGTGTTCGCATCGGGGCGCATCATTCCGACCTACCAGCAAAAGCACCACGGCCCGAAAATAGACCGCCAAAAGCGGGCCATCCATAAAATTATAGAGCTGACTAACGCCGACTTCCCGAATACCCCGCTGAGCATTGATACAGAGGGCAACATGAAAAAGAAGCATTGAACAGGGGGCAGGCAGGCAGCGTTCAGCGGGCCGATAGCGTTACTATCACGGAATTGATACCCCCGATTTTATACTGCCCCTGATAACCACTGTTTTATTGTTTGAAATGCACAAAAAACCGTAACATTGCGGGCAATTTGTACAGCCCCACCGGGGACATATCCTAAAAGCTACAGTAAATTATCTCGTGTCCTGATTCTATTTTCAGGTGCAGGATAAAAAGCAAAATCAAAAAAATCGCGCTCAGAGTCTCTGGACAAGCTCTGACCAAAGAGGTAAAGCACTCACCATGAGGTGTTGCTTTCGTATCATTTTACTTAACCAAACTAAGGGATTAGTTATGAAAAAATTACTATTCAGTTTCGCACTGATCCTGTTTTGCGTCACCATCACCCTGGCGCAGCGGGTCATCACCGGAACAGTAGTAGACGAAAAGGGAGAATCCCTGATCGGCGCTGCAGTTTTGGTAAAAGGAACCAGTACCGGTACGGTATCGGACATCAACGGAGCTTATTCTGTGAATGTTCCTGCCGATGCTAAAGTACTGGTTTTTAGTTACACGGGTTACAATACCCTTGAAGTGGAAATCGGTGCATCGAACATTCTCGATGCCAAGCTTGAAGCAGGGGTCAGCCTCGACGAAGTCGTGGTGGTTGGCTATGGCGCGCAGGCCAAGCGCGACGTGACCGGCTCCATTTCTAAAGTTAAAGGTGAAACCCTTTCCGATCTTGCATCACCCAGTTTTGTACAGCAATTGGCTGGCCGTGCTGCGGGTGTTCAGGTTCAGAACACCTCTGGTATCTTGGGCTCTGCACCTCAGATTCGCGTACGCGGCGTCAACTCGATCTCTTCCGGCACCCAGCCGTTGATCGTTGTGGATGGCGTACCGGCCATCAGCGGCAACGTTGGCGGTTTCACCCCGGCTAACGCTTTGGGCGACATCAACCCTGCTGACATCGAATCTTTCGAAATTTTGAAAGACGGTGCTGCTACGGCAGTTTACGGCTCACGCGCTGCAAACGGTGTAATTCTCATCACGACCAAGCGCGGTAAAGCAGGCAAGCCTAAATTCAACTACGATGCGTTCGTAGGTCAGGCGCAGGCCATCGAATTATTCGACCTGCTGGAAGCTGCTGACTTCGTGACGATCAACAACGAGAAGTACACCAATGCCGGCTCTAACCCGGTAGCAGTAGGTACGGATGTCAACACCGACTGGCAGGATGCCGTATTCCGCAAGGGTACGCAGCAAAGCCATACCTTCTCGGTTACGGGCGGTACAGACATGATGACTTACTTCCTGTCTTTTGGCTTTTCTGACCAAACCGGTATTGCCATTGGCAACAGCCTGAAGCGTTATTCTTTCCGCGCTAACTTAGAGCAGAAAGTAAACAGTTGGCTGAAGTCGGGTTTCACATCAGGGATCACCCGCCAGGAGAACGAAGGCCCGCTGACCGGCTCGAACAACCTTTCAGGTAACACCTTTGCGGTAACCCGGATGTTGCCGAACGTAGCTGTTTTCGATGCGAACGACCCAACCGGCTACAACGTTGACGATGCGAACCCGCGCTCATTAGGTCGCGGTTCGAACCTTGATGTGATCTCCAATGGGATCCCTAACATCCGCTTCGTCCTGGATAACGACCGTCGTCGCGCAACAACCTGGCGTTTGCTGGGTAATGCGTTCTTAGAAGCTACCCTGGCTGATGGGTTGACACTGCGCACCCAGTTTGGCGTAGATGGCAGCTTAGCTGACGACTACTCGTTCAACGATCCGCGTCATGGCGATGGATTTTCTGTGTCTGGCGCGGTTTCTCAGGCATTTTCGCCTTTCCTGCGTTGGAACTGGCAAAACATCCTGAATTACCAGCAGTCTTTTGGCAAAAACAACCTCGGCGTTACTTTGGTACAAGAGTTCCAAAAAGAACGTACTTCGTTCTTCCAGACTCGTGCAACAACTTTGTCTGACCGGTTCTTCCAGGAGAATACCATTTCCGGAACCTATACCAACCAACAGGTTTTTGGGGATCTTGAAGAAAATGGCTTGTCTTCTTACTTAGGCCGTATCAACTACAACTACGACAACAAGTACTATGTCAGCGCATTGATTCGCCGCGACGTATTGTCTTCTTTAGCGCCGGGTAACCGCGTCGGTTACTTCCCTGGCTTCTCTTTTGCTTACCGCATTTCTCAGGAAGGTTTCTGGGATGGCCTGCGCGATGTGATCTCCGACCTGCGTCTGCGTGGTTCTTATGCCGTAACGGGTAATACCAGCATTGGCAACTATCCTTACGTTGGTTCTTATGGATCAGCTTTGTACGGCGCTCAGAACGGTATTGCTTACAGCAACTTTGGTAATGACAAATTGCAGTGGGAAGAGCAGGCAAAAACGGACGTTGGTCTTGACATCGGTTTGTTGAACAACCGTTTCAACATTGCGGTCGCTTACTGGATCCAGGACAACAAAGACATCATCCTCCAGGCGCCTACGGCACCGTCTTTGGGTATTCCGGGCAACTTCATCACCCAGAACATTGGTCAGGTGAAAGGCCAGGGGATTGAAGTGACCATTGATGGTCAGCTTGTGAATGCAGGCGGTTTCCGCTGGAATGCCAGTGTGAACTTCTCTACGCAGGACAATGAAGTACTGGCACTGGTCAACAATCAGGACATCACCACGAACTTCAACATTATCCGCGTAGGCGAATCGCTGCGTGCTATTTACGGGTTTGATTACGAAGGTGTTAACCCGGCTAATGGCAATCCGATCTATAAAAAAGCTGATGGATCATTGATTCAGGGTAATATTGCTACTCAGACCTATTTCGTGTACGATCCGGCTAACCCGACTGAGCTGACTACCGCAGCCAGCTTGTCAGGAGCAACTGATCGTCGTGTTTTGGGTTCGGCATTGCCAACCTGGTTTGGTGGTTTCGACAACAACTTCTCGTTCAAAGGTTTCGACATGAACATTTTCGTCCGTTTCTCTGGGGGGAACTACATCATGAACCGTACGGCAGTTGAATTGCACAACCAGGGCTTCAATAACAACGGCGCAGGAATTTTGGGCCGCTGGCAGAGCGCTCAAAACCCGGGCGACGGCCAAACGCCGAGAGTATGGCTCAACCGCGATAACTTCATCAACAACCCGGATTTTGCTTCCACCCGTTGGGTAGAAAAAGGCGATTTCCTGCGCATCGCGAACGTTTCTTTGGGTTATACCTTCCCGAAGACGACGATTCAAAAAGCAGGCATCGAATCGCTGCGCATTTTTGTACAAGCTCAAAACTTGCTCACGTTCACGGAATACTCCGGGCTCGATCCTGAAACTTCTACCAACTTCAGCACAAACACTGGTTTTGGCGAAGATTTCAACGGCAACCCGCAGCAGCGTGTAATTTCAGCCGGTATCAACCTTGGTTTCTAATCTTAAATTTCCTGAATTATGAAAAATATATGCTTTCATAAATTGGCCATTCTTCCGGTATTAATAGCTGGGTTTTTCTTAGCTGTTTCCTGCGAGAAGGATGTGACCGAACTCGATCCGTTTGACCGGATCACCGAAGCGGCGGCATTTGCTACGCCGGAACGCGCCGAATTGGCGATGGTGGGCGTTTATGACGCTGCACAAAGTGGATTTTATGCAGGCGGCCAGGTACGGGGCTATCCGTTTGGCGCTGCTAACGTGGAGCAAGGCGACATGCGTGGCGAAGACATGCTCAACGTGGCTGCCTTTTATGCTTTTACGTATGATGGCACTTATTCTGTGGCATCAGCCAACAACGACTTTATGTGGCAAACGCTTTTCGGCGTGATCAACAAAGCCAATATCGTCATCGAAGGCGCTCAAAAAGCAGCTGCAGCGGGTACACTCCCAGCAGCTAAAGCAACTGAATACGAAGGCGAAGCACGTTTCCTGCGCGCTTTGGCGCACCATGAATTGCTGATTCACTTTGCACGTCCTTACGCGCATACTGCGGATGCTTCCCACCCGGGCGTACCTTACCGTCGCATTGCAGTGAATACAGCAGACAGCCAGATAGCAGCGGCTGCTCAGGGACGTAATACGGTAAAAGAGTGCTACGATTTTCTGATCGAAGACCTCAACTTTGCGGAAGCCAACCTGCCGGAAACCCGTGCTGCTGCCCTCAGAATAACCCGTGCTGTGAAAGCGGCTGCGGTTGCGTTGAAAACCCGCGTGTATCAGCACAAAGGCGACTGGGCAAGCGTCATTACGGAAGGTACCAAACTGCTGGGCGGCACTTATTCGCTCATGGCGGCACCGGAAGGCGTTTTTGCCAGCAACAACAGCAACACAGAGTCTATTTTTTCGATCGAGAACTCCCAGCCGGACAACCCGGGTGTGAATGGTGCATTGCCGGTCATGTACAGCGTTGCTCCGGGTCGTGCGTTGGTTGCCATCAGCCCGATTCTGTACAATGCACCTTTCTGGTTGGCAAGCGACCTGCGTCGTACACAGTTGACCAAATCGGCTGCAAACGGCTACTTCTCCAACAAGTACCGCAAGATCACAACCCAGGACGACTTCAACCCGATCCTGCGTTTGGCTGAGGTGGTGCTGAACATTGCTGAAGCGCACTCTCGTCAAAGCTCAGCGCCAAGCCAAACTGCGCTGGATTTGTTGAACTCGGTTCGCAACCGCGCGGTTACCACGCCCGCTGACCAGTTTACGCTGGCTTCTTTTGCCACTTCCAAAGATTTGACTGCAGCGATCCTGCGCGAGCGCCGCATCGAGTTCTTAGGAGAAGGCCGTCGTTGGCCGGATATTCACCGTTTGGCGAAAGATCCTGACTTCAGCACAGGTGGCGTTCCTTCAAAAGTTGCTTTTGGGAATACGACCCTCGCAAGCTGGGGCTTCGGTCTCAACCACGATGGTACGAACTACACGGGAACGATGAGCATCGCTGCTATTCCTTACGACAATTTCCGTTTTGTATGGCCAATCCCTCAGTCTGAGCTGAATACCAACCCGGTATTGGCTGCTCAGCAGAATCCAGGCTATTAATACGATCCGGATACTATGATGCATAAATAAAGAGCGCCGCTCCGGGAAACCGGGGCGGCGCTCGTCGTTAATTCACCAACCGCCATTTGATGCCCCAGCGGAGTGCCGCATCCGGGAAGGCATAGAATGCAGTCTGGTAATACAATTGATTGGGAACGATGACATTTCCCATATTTTCGAATTTAAGGAAAGCGCGAAATTTTCGAACCCTCATGCTGAAAAACGCATCCAAAGCCGGGTAAAGCCGGGTTTCCTGTGCATTTTGCAGGTGAAACTGCCCGATGAAAGGATTGTAGTAGTTGGCGCGATAGTCTGTATTCCAGCGTAAGTCCACGCCGAGTTGTACGTCGAGTACCTGAAACCACGTGCCTGCATAATAAAGGCTGTGTTTGCCAAAAAATTCCGGCACGCGAATGACGTCTTCCGTTGCTTTTTGCAGCGCCAGGGTATTGTCTAAATGGAAGCGCCAGAATTTGAAATTTTTCTTGACGACAAATTGCAGCACGTTCAGGGGCAGATTGGTTTGGCGCGCAATGCCTGATGTGTCGAAATAGACAAACTGGTTGAGCAGTGTATAGCCCCCGCCCAATTCTAACTGAAGTTTCGACAAGAGGTAACTGGCCCGGATATTGGTTTCCAGCGTTTGCTTAAAGTTGTTTTCCCATAAAGGGCGTTGCGAAAGGTAGAACCGGTGCTGGAGGAGGTTCGGGCTGTATAACTGGTTGGAAGCCTGTATGTTTAGCGCGCCCAATTTTCCAAAATCAAGCAGGAGTTCACCGCCGATCCGATAATCGCCGCCATTATCCCAGAGGTTCAAATGCCCAAAAGCATCGAAGCGCAACCGTTGATTGGGTTGAAAAAGCCATCGCCCGTGCAGCAAAAGGTTATTCAACACGGTATCTGCAGCGCCTTCTTGGCGAACCCGGTGGTGGATGTGCGTAAGCCCTGCCTCGAACAGGTCGCGTTGTTCGCGGGCCACATTTTTCTGCGCGTTGTCGCGGAGTTTATCGGTGCTGATGCGAAAGCTGTTTTCGATGCTGCGGTGGCTGAGGAAAAAACGCGCGCCGCGTTCATCGGTCAGCAGGCTCGGGAACCGCTGGTAAAATCCAGTATCTTCAATGGCGTAGGCATCGAAAAACTTGTAGGAACTGTTGGTCAGGTTGATTTCATGGGAAAGGGTAAATGCCCGCCGTTGCCGGCCTGTGGTATCGGTCTGGCCGCCAAAGCGGTAATATTGGGTATACTGCAATTCGCGGTGTGCGTGACGGGTTTGTCCATCTTCCAAAAACACTTCGGCAGAAGCCGGGCTGTCAAATTCTTCTCCGCGGGCAGGCTCCCGCGCCAATCCGCCGTTGTCTTCCTGTTCGATGGTGTTGTTGGCAAAAACAAAGAATCCATCGTAATGCCCGCCTTTGCTATGCAACCACAACCCGGTAGCCAGCGCAGTATTTCGGCTGTTTTGGTTGGGGTATTGATCCTGTCGGCCAATCTGGCTAATGCGGTCATAGTCAATTGAAAAATTGAGGCCGTTTGCAAAATTTCGGCTGAACTGAGCGGTGAAATAACCATCGGCTTGCTCCGACCCCTGGGTATAACTTACGTTGGTATAGGCTTTCTCTAAGCGGTAGAACGGCAAATCGGAGGCGCGGGTCAGGTAAATATCGTATTGATGCAGCCCGATGTCGAAACCCCGCCTCGGCATCGTTTGAAAATAAATGGGTTGGTGCGCCGACCCCAGATTTCCCAGGTGCCCAAGATCAAAATCGCGCCGGCGCGCCGGGTCGTACTGGTGAAAATAGTAGCCGAGCAAAGAATCGGAAAAAGGCGTTTCCCGGTTGGGGTTGCTGACTAAAAACGAAAAAACGCCGAAGGTATCCCGGACGTCAAAATCATCCTGACCGGTAAAGACAGTGGAGTTGGTCGTCGAAGCGCCGCCCTGTTGACCCGTTATGCCAATCCCGGTCGGCGTTCGTTGGGCGCACAACGTTGTAGCGACTGCGATGAGGCAGAACAAGCCCGCCAACAGGCGTTTTCCATATCCGGAAACTTGAAAGTATATCATGAAGAACAGGTTTCGAAGCATTAAATGCAGGTTGCCGGCTGTAAAAGTAATGCTTCGCAGGAAGATATACCCGAATGAAAATACAGCTTAACGCAGGATTAACGGATTTGACCGGATTATCCGACCCGATGCAGCTTCAAATTGCGTTCTGAAAAGTCAAAATCTTTGTACAAAAAGTAAAGCCGGCCGTTGAAGACTTTCACTTTCTGTACGGAAGGTTTATCCAACAACAGAAATTCTGAAGTCGTGCCGTCGTAAGTATTGATTTCCAAAACCAAGGTGTTTTTGCCGTGATCCATCAGCGTATAAAAGCGTTTTGTGGCTTCATCGTGCAAAATTTCAGATTTCCAGTTTTTATCCAGATGATATTGGATGGGAATACGCCGAAGCGATTCGCCATTAGATTTCATCCACTCTAAATAGTCATTGGTGTGGTTGAACAGGCAAAGCCGTTCGTTTTGGGCAAACAAACTCGCCTTAATGGCCGTATAGACAAACCGGTCTGCAAAAGTATTTTGATCCTCAACCAAATGGTCGATCATATTTTCGACCTGATAAGGCTTCAATGATCCAAACAGCCATTTGGCGTGCTCGACCTGAACGCTGCGAAACCAGCCTTCTTCTGCTAAACGGGTCAACTGTGCTTCATCCAGAACGGTTTTAATGAGCAGGTGCGGGCCACCATTGCGTGGCGCTGCTTCATAGGAGAGCATTTGATTTTTATAGCGCCAGCGACTGAAGTAGATGAATTGATCGTTCGCCCCTACGCAAGGCAGGATAAGCTGATTTATTTGGTGCAAAGTAACGATTTCGGTCAGCACTGGCACACCCTCGTGCAGTTCTACGACATAAGCGCCATTGCTCATGATAAGATAAATTCCGCCAAGACAGCTTTTGAATAAAGCTTCAGGCTGAAGGCGCTTTAGCCTGAGTTCGCCACGGATTTGGTCATTTTCGTCCAGCGCGACTAACCAGTATCCGCTCAGGCTGTTTTTACAAACCAATAGCAAGGGCAATCCCTGATACAATTCGTAATCTACGACGCTGTATTCCGGCGGGTAGATGACTTTGGCTTTTTTTAGAGCGGAGACCGATACTTCCGGGAGTAAATCGGATTGGGGATGCAGCACAATGGCGAGGGGGGCAGCGGGCGCTGACCGCAGGGGCCATTTGATTGTCGCAAAACCAATGCAGGAAATGACCAGCGTGTCGGGCAGCTTGGGCAGGTTTAGTACAAAATTTCCTGCTGCGTCAGAAACTGCGCCAACCTCATTTTGCGGGGCATAGATATTGACGTGTTCGATCGGTTGTTTTTTTCCCAGGTCGGTAATGGCGCCACGGATGACGAATGGTTGGGCGATCGCTGTGGCGCTCAGAAAGCAGAGGAGGAGCGTGAGGTTTGCGATCCGGGTCAAGGACAGGTGTCGGACACCTCGAAGGTGTCCGACACCTGTCCTTGACCCGGACGGCAAACTCCGTACAAAGCACGTTGTTTTCATAGCTGAGAAATTTACGCAATCAAGATAAGGCATTTACCTGTTCAGCAAGCAAAGTGCGCATAAATCTCCCCCTCGATTTTTATACAATTGTCGGGATAACTGCTAAGGAACGCCGCAATAATAACTTCCCGATTTGGGCGGCGGCTTTTTTCATCGTACTTCGTTGCTTCGTCGGTCGCGTAGCTAAGGCTATGCTCCCTTCTCGCGCCTCGTCCGATGAAAAAATCCTCACGCCGAAAACATGAACTTATTATTGCAACGTTCCTAAAGCCAAACATCTTTAAACTCGGGCTTCTTTTTGAACACCGAATGCGCAAACGGACAAAGCGGCAGGATCTTGAAGCCCTGCTCCCGGGCCATTTCCACAGCGGCGTGCACCAATTGATAGCCCACGTTTTTTCCGCGCAGGGCATCGCCTACTTCGGTGTGGTCAATGATCATTTTTTCAGTGCCGGCCATGGAATAGGTCATTTCGGCGAGGCGGACGCCGTCTTCTTCTACATAAAATGCGCCTTTTGAACCTTCTTGCTGGTGTTGGATGAGCATGGTGAATTTATTTTGGGTAGTTATTTACCACCTTTCCCTTTAAACAATACAGTTTTGATGTCTTTAAATTCGGCAACCCGACTCAAATCATTTGGAATCAATGGATTGCTTTCAAATTCATAAATAAAACCGGCATGTACATTCAGTGGATCACGGGTTGCCGGCTGCACACGATTCATTTTCCGGGTTTCAATATAATAATTGATGGCGGGTTCAAACAGTGCACTATTGCTGATGGTTATCTTTTCTGCACCGTCCGGATGCCGCGCATTTTCGCTTTCCAGGATGGCCATTACGGCTTTCGTATGCGCGTCGTATTGCCAGGTATGGGTGTATTGGAGGTTTGCATTCGATACAAAATGAACCGCCAGGGGCAATGCCAAAACAACCATTAAAAAAGCTGCGAAAACGGGTTGCAGCCGGGGTTGCATTTTTTGATGCCAATGCGTCGCACATTCGTAAAACGCCAGGCCCAGCAAAGGAATAAACAGGAGCGCAGTCCTTTCAGCAGGATAATTTGCGTTAAATAAATGATGCTCGGCTACCAAACCTGCTACAATCAGCACAAGGAGCGCGAGTGTTTTTTGCAGACGGCTGTAGGTGAATTTTTGAAAAAAAGCCGTCACTAAGGCGATGGCTAATCCCGCAATAATGAGGTATTTAACGAAAATTCCCACGGTCTCCGGATATTCGGAAAAGTATACAGAACTTTTGATCAGAGAGTCCAGCGAAGCGCCCAGGGTTTTTTCTCCAAAATAAAGCTGGTCTCCGCTATTTAGCAGAAGGAGTTTGCGCACCCCCCAGATTAAAGGCAGGCAGGCCAAGATGAAAAAGCCTTCAAAAACAACATGTTGCCTGAGTTCTACCTTCCGGTAAAGAAAAACTAAGATCAAGTGCTGGATGGCAAAAACGGCCAAGAGGGCGATGTAAAAATTGACGGCAGCTAAATTAGCCAGGATGACTAACGTGGCAAAAAACATGGCCAATATAAAATCCTGTAAAAAACTGCGGTATGTGTGTTCGCTCAGGGCTCTGCGAAGGAAAAAATACAAAGACGCCGCCATAAATCCAAGCGACAGGCCGTAGCCCCGGGCTACTGAAAAGAAGTCCGTTAAGAAGGGATTCAGGGTTAATAAAAAAGCGCCAAAAAGGCCAAGTATGCGGCTTTTTGTGTCTTTCAACAGCAAAAAAACAAACGCTGAGTAGACCAAAAAAGA
>Ga0209573_1001493_pt1 | contig 35792 bp, 29 predicted proteins | sample TNRBio252014_DNA_FD_185870 | JGI IMG/M metagenome (GOLD analysis project Ga0209573, IMG submission 185870) | Wastewater treatment Type I Accumulibacter community from EBPR Bioreactor in Madison, WI, USA - TNR Reactor_6/25/2014_ DNA (SPAdes)... | ecosystem: Engineered > Bioreactor > EBPR >...
GGCGTAGGCGGCGATGCGAGCCAGCGGCTCGAGTCCGAGGTCGCGGGCCACGCTGGCGGCCATCACCAGCACGGCGGCGGCGCCGTCGTTGATGCCGGACGCGTTGCCGGCGGTCACCGAGCCGTCTTTCTTGAACGCGGGCTTCAGCTTGGCCAGCGCGGCGGCGGTGCCCGGCCGGGGAAATTCGTCGGTGTCGAACAGCAGCGGATCGCCCTTGCGCTGCGGAATTTCGATGGGAACGATCTCGTCCTTGAACCTGCCCGCCTGGATCGCAGCGATGGCCTTGGCCTGCGAGTCGGCGGCGAAAGCGTCCTGTTCCTCGCGGGAAATGGCCCACTGCGTGGCGATGTTCTCGGCGGTGATGCCCATGTGGTAATGATTGATGGCGCATTGCAGCCCTTCGCTAAGCATCGAGTCCACCAGCCGGGCGTCGCCCATGGTGGTGCCGCGCCGCGAGCCGAGCAACAGGTGCGGGGACAGGCTCATGTTTTCCTGGCCGCCGGCGATCACGATGCGGTTGTCGCCGTCGCGGATGGACTGGTAGGCCAGATGCACGGCTTTCAGACCGCTGCCGCACACCTTGTTGATATTCAGGCAGGGGACTTCGATTGGCAGACCCGCGTTCAGCGCGGCGGTGCGGGCCGGATTCTGGCCCGTGCCGGCGGTGAGAACCTGCCCCAGGATCACTTCATCGATCCGCGCGGGCTCGACTCCGGATTTCCGCAGCAAGCCCTCGATGACCTTGGCGCCCAAAATGTTGGCCGGAATCGTCGCCAGGGAACCCATGAAATTGCCGATCGCGGTCCTGGCGGCGGCGACGATGACCACATCTTCCATCAAGTTAACCTCTCGAATAGCCTGGTTGGTTATGGCGAAAGCTTATAGCCTTGCGCGCCTTGGCGCGACGCGCCTCGACCTTCCCAACACAGCCCGCGCGTTCGGCGCTGCGGCGGCCGCGCGAGCCGGCGCGGGGTAAAACCGCGCGGAATTTTGAGTGAATTTGAGCACGGCATATTGACCGCTACCCTAATCCTTGTCAACCGCTTCCGGCATTGCGGCACGGGACAATATTGGCGAGTTTCGGCGGGAGTACGGAGCTCGCCCCATTCGGGTCAACTAGGTATCCTATCGAGACTGCCGACCCTGGATGCGGGGCAAGCGGCGTTGTTCCAGACGGGCGCGGGCGACTCGCCGCCATAGGGTATGCGCTTTTAGCGAGTAGCGGTCGAAACGGCGGATCGCAGTTCGAAATACACCAGCAGGGTAGCCTGCCAGGCATTGCAATTGTCGTCGCTGACGATGAAAAACCGCCGGTCGCGGTAGTGGGTCAATCCTTCGAAGTTGTCCAGCAACCAGCCTTGGCCGCTGTCGAACACCGCCAGGTCGGCGACCTTCGGCAGCGTCTGGTTCGTTCCCGGCGCGGGCAGCGGTTCGGTGCGGCGCAGGCTGATGATCAGGGGGCGCAGGGGAGCGACGAAGGCGCGTTCCAGGGTCAACAGGCTACCATCCGCCAGCGCTTCCATGGCGACCAGCGCGCTGCCGGGCGCGTTGCCGAGCGGATAATTCCAGAACGGGCTTTGGCGGGTGAAAATACGCACCTGACCGGCGGGATCGGCGCGCAGCGGCGCTTCGGTTCCGACCAGCACGCCCCAGCGGGGATGGAGGGTCACCGATTCCAGCGCTTGGTTGTTGTCGCGGTAATTGCGAATGTCGCGTAGCGGGGCCGGCAGCGGCTCCTCGCCCCGCCATTCGCCCTTGGGGTTGTAGCGCGCCACGCGCGGTTTCACTTCGAACGAGACCAGCAACTCGGCGTCGCCGGGGATGCCATTCTCGCCGTTGCGAATCGCTAGGCCCTCGGCATCATCGAAAGGCGCGCGCAGCGGGGCGCCAGCGGCGTTACGCAACGGGTAGGCCGCCACCGGGCGTATCCTGCTCAGATAGCCATGGCCGTCAAATTCCGGCCGCAGGTGGAACAGGCGGCCCTGATCGGAAATGGCGTACAGCAGACTGGCGTCTTCGTCCCAGGCCAGTCCGGACAGACCGCACAGCCGCAGGCCGTCGATCTGAGCATCGCTCAGCCGCAACGCGCCGAGCAACCGGATGCCGGCGTAGGCGTCGCCGGGGCCAACCCGATCGGCCAGCGAAATCGGGGTCGCATCGAACTCGCGGATGGCGCAGGCGCTGGTGGGCAGCCCCAGAATCAGGGCGAGCAGCAGAATCAGGCGGGACATGCGGACTCCAGGACCACGATAGCGGCGATGCGGAGCGGGCATGTTACCATTTCACCCTAATATTTAAGAGCAAAAAGGCAGGGGCATGAGCGTACCGGTCTGGAACCCGGCGGTTGAATTCATGGAGCGGGAGGCGCTGGAGCGCTTGCAGTTGGCCAGCCTGCGCCAGACGGTGGCCTGGGCGCTGAAGACGCCGTTCTACCGGCGGCGGCTGGCCGAGGTCGGGCTGACTCACCCGGAAGACTTGGGCAGCCTGCGCGATGTGCGCAATCTCCCCCATACCACCAAGGACGATCTGCGCGAGGCCTATCCCGATGGCCTGCTGGCGGTCGAGTTGGAACAGGCAGTGCGGTTGCACACGTCCAGCGGCACCACCGGGATGCCGACCGTGATTTATCACACCCGGCGCGATATCGACCACTGGACCGAGCTGGTGGCCCGCTGCATCGTCGCCACCGGCGCCACCGCCGGCGACGTGTTTCAGAACATGACCAATTACGGGATGTTCACCGGCGGGTTGGGCCTGCATTACGGCGCGGAGCGGGTGGGGATGCTGGTGATTCCGGCCAGCTCCGGCAACACCGGTCGCCAGATTCAACTGATGCGGAATTTCCAGACTACCGTGGTTCACGCCACCCCCAGCTACCTGTTGCATCTGCATTCGGCGCTGGCCGGCGAGGGCGTGACCGTGGACCGGTTGAAGCTGCGCAAAGCGTTCATCGGCGCCGAGCCGCATTCGGAGGAAACTCGCCGCAAGATCGAGGCGCTGTTCGGCATCCGGGCCTACAACTCCTATGGCCTGAGCGAGATGAACGGCCCCGGCGTGGCGTTCGAGTGCGTGTATCAGACCGGCTTGCACCTGTGGGAAGACGCCTACATTCTGGAGATCATCGATCCCCAGACCCTGCAACCGCAGCCCGAGGGCGCGACCGGCGAAATCGTGATGACCACCCTGCAACGGCAGGCGACCCCGCTGTTGCGCTATCGCACCCGGGATTTGTCCCACTTGGTCAGCGGTAATTGTCCCTGCGGTCGCACCCACCGACGGCTGGCGCGGATCAAGGGCCGCAGCGACGACATGCTGATCGTCAACGGGGTCAACGTGTTCCCGTCCCAGATCGAGGACGTGCTGATGAAGATCCCGGAAGTTGGGACCAATTATCTGATTCAGTTGGAAAAACGTGGCTCGCTGGACCGGCTGGTGGTCAAGACCGAAATCTACGCCAAGCTGTTCACCGGCGATCCACGAACCTTGGACGATCTGCGCGAGCGCATCGGCGAGGCGTTGCGCTCGGCCATTCTGGTCAAGCCGGCGGTCGAGTTGCACGAGCCGGGCAGTCTGCCGGTGTCCGAGGGCAAGGCCAAGCGGGTGGTGGATTTGCGGCCCGCGTTCTGAACGGGCAGGAGGAGTGAATCATGGCGGAACAAGTGAGTGTGTTCGTGGACAACCGGCCGGGGCGGCTGAACGCCATCACCGGCGTTCTGCGCGATCGCGGGATTGACATCCGGGCAATGACCATTGCCGATCACCGCGATTACGGCGTGGCGAAGCTACTGGTTAGCGACCCGCGCTTGGCCCATCGGGCGCTGGCGGAACAAGGCTTCGCCGCCGCGCTCAAGCCGGTGCTGGCCATCGCCATCGAGGATCGGCCGGGCGGCCTGCACGAATTGCTGGAGATTCTGGCTGAGCGCTCGATCAACGTGCTGGACGCCTACGGTTTCGTCGTCGTGCCCGGCCAGTGGGCGGTGTGGTGCATGGAGGTGGACGACCCCGCCGAGGCCGCGCGCCTGCTGGCCGCGCACGGCCTGCATGTACTGGCGGACAGCGAGTTGTACCAACTTTTTTAGGTCGGATGCGGCACGCGCCTGACCTCAGCCGTGGTAAAGCCCGCTTTTGAGATACTCATCCTGGGCGTGGCGCAACAGCACCACGACAACCGCCGCCACCGGCAGCGCCAGCAGGATGCCGAAGAAGCCGAACAGGTGGCCGCCGGTCAGCACCGCGAACAGGACCGCTACCGGATGCAGACCGATGCGGTCGCCGACCAGTTTCGGGGTCAAAAAGAAATCGCTGATGAACTGACCGACGCCGAATACGATCAAAACTGGAATCAGGCTCAGGAAGCTGTGGAATTGCAGCAGGGCGATGATGCTGGCGGCGAGAATGCCGACGATCAGGCCCAGGTAGGGCACGAAGCTCACCAGACCCGCCAGCATCCCGATCAGCAGCGAGAACTCCAGCCCGATGATGGCCAGCCCCACCGAGTACATAACGCCCAGGGCCGCCATCACGATGAACTGGCCGCGCAGGAACGCGCCGATGACCTCGTCCGATTCTTGCGCCAGCTTGCTCACGGTTGGTTCGACGCGACGCGGCAGCAGTTCGCGGACCCGGGCGACCAGCACATCCCAGTCGCGCAGCAGATAGAAGGTCACCACGGGCACCAGCACCAGATCGGCGATCCAGGTGAAGACCACGGTGGACGAGGTCCGCAACGATTCCAGCAGGTCGCCGGCCAGGTCGCCGATCTCCCGGGCATACGCCAGCAACTTGTCGCGCAACTGGCTCAGCTCGAACAGCGCCGGGTCGATCCCCAGCGTGTTGCTCAGCCAAGGCAGAATGCTGGTTTGCAGCCAGTCGAGGTAAGACGGCAGCTTGTGCATGAGTCCCTTGAACTGATGCGCCGACAGGGGGATCAGCAATAACAACAGCAGCAACAGCCCCAGGATAATCGCGCCGAACACCAGCGTCACCGCCCAGGACCGCGACAGTTTGCGCGCTTCCAGCCGGTCGATCAGCGGATCGCCCAGGTAGGCCAACAGGGCGGCGATCAGGAAGGGCGTTAGCACCGGCGCCAGCAGGTACAGCAGGCCGATGAGGATCGCCGCGAAAATCAGCCAGAAGCGGATGCGGAATGCGCGTTCCATCGGGGAGTGCCTTCGGTGTGAGAACTCAGGGCGCATTGGGCGGGGCGGGGCGGGGCGAGTGTTGGATCTTGCGCCGAGCCAGACGCCCCCAGCGCCAGACATAGGCCGCACCGCTCCAGAAGGTAGTCAGCGCGGTCAGATAAATCCCGCCGGTCAGCAGCCACGCCGGCAGCGGAGTCAGGCCGTAATGGACGATCACCGCGCCGACCAGCAGGAGTTGCGTGAGCGTGTTCAGTTTGCTGATCGTCAGCGGCGTGGCGTGGAAGCGTTCGATCCGCAGGTGATAGGCGACCGCGCCACCGACGATGACCAAATCCCGCGCGATCACCAGCACCACCAGCCAGCCCGGCAGTTCGTTCAACCAGCCCAGCGCCAGAATCGCCCCCATGAGCAGCAACTTGTCGGCGATGGGATCGAGCAGGCCGCCCAGTTCGCTGGCCCAGCCGTAGTATTTGGCCAGGAAGCCATCCAGCGCGTCGGAGACGCCGGCAATCACGAACAGCGCCAGCGCCGCCCCGTAGCGCTCCTCCAGCAGCAGCCACAGAAAGGGCGCCACCAGCAGGATGCGCAGACCGGTGATCAGATTGGGGATGTCGCAGGGTTTGAAAGGCAGTGGGACCACGGCGGCGCCATCCGGGCAATGGGCGGATGTTGTCGAGTGTACGGGTAAAACCCGCACGCCATTAAAGCACAATGGAGCGCGCGCCCAACTAAAAATTCCCGCCAACCCGATGGCGAATGCATCCGGCGGCGAAATGCTAAACTGGGCGGGTTCGCAACCGAGCAATTACCGCAATCGAGTAACCAGACCATGAACAAACCGTTTTTCCTGCTGTTGGCGGGCAGCCTGTTGACGACCGCTCCGGCTTGGGCGGCCGATGGCGACTGGGATCGGGCCAGGACCGCCCATGAGCGCGGCGATTACGCCGCCGAGGTCGCCATCGTCCGGCCGCTGGCCGAAAAGGGTGTTCCCTTCGCCCAGTTCAATCTGGGCGTGCTGTACGACCAAGGCAAGGGGGTGCCCCAGGACAACGCCTTAGCGATACAGTGGTATCGGAAGGCGGCGGAGCAGGGTTTGCCACAGGCGCAGGTCAATCTGGCCATCATGTACGAGGAGGGGCAGGGCGTGCCGCCAGATTACGCGCAGGCCTACTTCTGGTACGCGCTGGCCGATACCCAGGGCGACAGCCAAGCGCCCCAAGCCAAACAGGACGTCGCCAAAAAGATGGCCCCAGCCCAGGTCGAGGAGGTGGAACGGCGGGTCAAGGAGTTCAAGGCCGCGCATTCGTTTCGCGTTCCGCCACTGCCCGCTCCCGATCCCGGCGCCCCGCACGGCGGGAACAACTGAGCCGCCGATCCCCGCCCGCCATCCCGCTCACGAGGAAGGATAGACGATCAACTGCTGGCCGGCTTTCAGGCGGCCCTTGCCGTCCAGCCCATTCCACTGCGCCAGTTGCTGGGAAGGAACGCCGTGGCGCTTGGCGATGATGTCCAGGGTTTCGCCCTTTTGGACCGTGTGCCTGCTGGGAGCCAGCAGGCGGGCGCCGGGCGCGCTGGCCACCAAGTTTTGGGCCTGCTCGCGGGGTAGCAACAGCTTGTAGGCATGGGCCGGCGGCTCGACGCCGGGCTTGAAACCGGGGTTGAAGCGGGAAAATTCCTCGATGGGGATGCCGGCGGCCACGACGCTGTCGAACACCTTGGTCTCGGGTGTCAGGTCGACCCGGTACAGATAGGGTTGATTGGCGATGGCCTGGAGTTGCAGACCCTGCGCGCCGGGGTCGGCGATGATGTGCGCCAGCGCCACGATCCGGGGCACGTAATCCTGGGTTTCCTTGGGCAGCTTCAGGCTCCAGAACAGCGATTGCGGCGTCGTTTCGGGAGCAGCAACCGGGCGGGCGGAGGCCGCAAGCGCCAGGGCGAGAACCACGGCGGGGTGCGTTTCCACGGCGGTCGCTGGGGGCGGTTCGGCGGCATGGGCCGCGATCGCCTCCCGCACGGCGCGCGGCCCGGCGTTGTACGCCGCCAGCGCCAGCAGCCAGTCGCCATTGAACAGCTTGTTCAGGTAGCGCAGATAGCGCAGGGCGACGTCGGTCGAGGTGTGAATGTCGAAGCGGCCGTCGTAGCCCTCGGCCAACATCAGCCCCCATTCCTGCCCGGTGGTCGGGATGATCTGCCAGAGCCCGGCGGCGTCCTTGGGGGACACGGCGGTGGGTTCGAACGCGCTTTCCACCATCGGCACCAGGGCCAGATCCATCGGCAGTCTGCCCCGGTCGATGTGTTCCACGATGTAGTACAGATACGGCTGGGCGCGCTGGACGAACAGGTTCAGATAACCGGGATTGCGTTTCAGGTAGTCGATCCGCTCGGTGATCCGGGGGTGCTTCACGTCGGCCAACGCCAGCCGCCCCCGCATTCGACCCCAAAGGTCCTTGCTGGCGAGCGGAGATGATTTGCCCTTGCTCTTGGCCCGACCCGAGGCGGCGGTTCGCTGGGCTTGAGTCGGCGGCGTGGAGGAGCGGATCGTCGGGGCGGCGACCGTCGAGATTTTTCCTCCCCTTCTGGACTCGGTGGATTGGGTGGTTGGCCTCTCCTGCACTGGGATGATCGCCACGATCCGGGTCTCGGGTTTGCTTTCGGTCTTTGCGGGAGGGGCCGGTCGCCGCGCCACCACGACATCGGGGGATGGAACTACGGGTTGCGGGCTTGCGACGCTGGCCGCTCGTTGGCGATATTCGGACGGATCGCGGGTTTGCCAGTAGTCCACGTAGGCGGCGTCAGCCGTTTTTTGGGAGTCGGCCGCGTCATCGGCGCCCATGGGCGGTAGCCAGGCGCAGGCTCCCAGGATGGAGGCGAGAGCTAGCGCGATCAGGGCTGAGGGGATGGGTTTTGGCATTGGTTTTTCCCGGTCGTGATGGTTAGCCTTGGCCGCCGCCAGCGAAGGGCGAGGCGGAGGACGCTTGGAGGTTGAAGCGCGGGCCTGCTTGCCATGGGGGAAGATGTGTTTTTCGTCCGATTCCTAATTGGATGATGCTATTTTTCGATAGGCTGTTCAATATAGCGCTCCTGTCTATAGCGCTCCTGTCTGACTTGTGGAGGCGCTATTTTCAAACTACCCCGGCGCTGCGCGCCACCCCCCCTTATCCGAGGAGGGGAAATTCCACAACCTGTATTAGGAGTGCTATACAGTCGCTAGTGACCCTAGTTACTAAAGGGTTTGCCAGCGCGTCTGGTACAGGGGTTGGGTGGGAGGTTGCGGGTTTGGAACCATGGGTTGCATGGTTACCCACAACTCGCCCCGCGCCGGTTGCCCCATGCCGGCGGGCATCGCCAGAGTGCGCACGCCGCCGTCGTCGGGCAGCACGCCCAGCATGACGGGTGGGGTATCGCCGGTTTTCAGCCACAGCAGACAGCGCTGCTCGGGCGGCATCGCCATCGCCCGCGGGTTGCTGACGTGCAGTCGGCCATCATCGGCCAGCGTCACCATCCATAATACTTCCCGTTGTTTGCCACGAATCGTGGCGAAGGGCAAATTCGCCTCGGGTGGCGATGTTGCCAGTTGCGGCGTCAGGACGATCGCCGCGACCAGGACGCTGGTGATCGCCAGACCGCGCCAGAGGGCCAGGCTGTCCCACCACGACCGGCGGGGTGGGGCAGGAAACAGTCGTCGTTCGAGTTCGCGCCAGATTGCCGGCGGCGGCGCGGAAGGGCTGGCGGTGGCCAGCCGGTTGATGCGTCGCTCCCAATCGGTCACGGTTTGCCGCAGGCTGGGATGAGCGGGCAGTAACTGCTCAAAGCGGCGACGAGCGCCGCCGCGCAACGTGCCGAGCACGTATTCGGCGGCTAAATGATCGCGCAGGGGGGATTGGTGAATATTCATGTTTCCCCCAGACAGGTTTTCAAGCGTTGCAGGCTGCGCCGGACCCAGGCCTTGACCGTTCCCAAGGGTCGGTCCAGCCGTCGGGCGATCAAGTCGTGGGTCAAGCCTTCGTAGTAGGCCAGGAACACGGCGCGGCGCGGTTCCGGGTCCAGCATTTCCAGACAACGGGCGAGCGCCGCGTCGCCATGCTCGGCGTGCAGCCGATCCTCGGGGCCCGGACCGTCGTCGGCCACCAGCGCCCACCCAGAATCATCCAGTTCCGTGCGCTGGCGCTGCTCGCCGCGCCGCAGCCGGTCGATGGCCAGATGGCGGACGATGCTACCCAGCCAAGCGAGCGGTTGGCCGAGTTGCGGGCGGTAGTCGCCGGCCCGTTGCCAGACCCGCGCGAAGCCTTCCTGCAACAGGTCGGCCGCCAGTTCGCGGTCGCGCGTCAGCTTGAGCAGCAAGCCGTACAGGGTCGGCGCTGCCTGTTGGTAGAGCATCTCGAAGGCGCGTCGGTCGTGCAGCGCGCAACGAGCCAGCAGATCGGCCAGCGAATCACGGGATGCCATAACGAGTTTTGGCTGAGTCCATAAGCTCGACCCGCAGCGTAGAGGAGCGGCAACGTAAAAGCTCCGTTCACGGCTTGCGCTGCGGGTTCGCGGGTTTGATCCATTATAAGCCGTATAAGCGGTTCGAGCGCGCCATCGGTCAACGGGATGGCCAGCGCGGTCGCCAACTCAAAGGCGAAATCCCGTTCCACGGTGGTTTTGGTCGCTTCGGCCAGCGGTTGTTCCGCCACGAATGCGGCGAACGGCGCGAGCTTGCCCGAAGTGAGCAGTCGCTGGCGAACGGCGCCAGCCCGTTGCCAGACCAGTACGGCTTCGCTCCGACTCGAGCCCACCATTTCCAGCAGCCCGCCATCGGGCGGATGCGCCTTTTCGACTCCGGGCGCTGGCGGCGGCGAGCGCAAACTGATCGAAGGGGGTCTCGGTCGTGACGAAAACTCCTCTAGCGATGGCGATTGGGTTGGAGAGGCGATCCGGTTCGAAATGACCTGGCCAACACGAATGCTACGCGAGGCGTTCGGATTTGGATGCGGAGGTGGAAGAATTTTTCGGGTCGTGGCGATACGCCCTAACTGCCGTAACACGAGTGTCATCTAACCGTCATTGTTTAGAAACCGCGGCGCGCCAAGATAACTGCTTGAAATAAATCCGCCGCTAGGGGAGTTTTTCCATGAACGCGAGGTTGCTGACGGTTGCGTTTTTGTCCGCGCTGGGGCTGGCCGGTTGCGGTAATGACGATGACGATCCGATTGCTGCGGTGCGCTCGGTGGAATTTACCGAGACGCCCGCGCCCGCCACGACCGACGAACTAGCCAGGACCTACTCGAAATCGGTCGCCAAGGTGACCTACGACAACGGTCGTGTGGAAGAGCAGCCCCTGACCTACAACGTGCTGTTCAGCGTCAAGGACCCGGTGGCCGAGGTCAAAGGCCAAAAATACCCCGCCGGTCAACTCTACAACTACCGGATGGAACCGCTGCTCGATCCGATGGGCAACCCGGTGGTGGCCGAGACGCCGGACGCCAACAGCCTGTTGAAGATAGACAACAAGCTGTTCCTGGTGACGCATTACGAGTACGACTGGATTTTGAGCGACGGTGCGGTGGCCTTTACCACGCCGGGCTGGTACACCCGCATGCCGATGTCCATGACCCTGAGCGAGATCGCCCAGGCCGGCGACGGCAAGCTGACCGCTACCAAGGTCAGGCCGATTGATTTCTCCGGCGTCAACGGCATCTGGATTCCCTGCTTTGGTTCGCAAACGCCTTGGAACACTCACCTGGGTTCCGAGGAAGACTACGATCTAATCTACAACCCGCTCGATTCCAAGAACTACGGCACGACCACCGCCGGTCTCAAAGCGATGCGCGAGTTGTATTTCAAGAGCGAGCGCGAGGCGAACCCCTATCATTACGGCATCATTCCCGAAGTGACGGTCAAGGCCGACGGCTCCACCAGCGTGGTCAAGCATTACGCCATGGGGCGGGGCACCTGGGAACAGGCCCTGGTCATGCCGGACGGCCGCACCGCCTACCTGGGCGACGACGGGGCTTACGTGCAGATGACGCTGTTCGTGGCCGACCAATACGGCGATCTGTCCGCCGGCACGCTCTACACCGCGAAATGGAACCAAACCGGCGATCAGGGCGGCGGCCGCGCCGATCTGACCTGGATTCGCCTGGGTCACGGCACCGACGCCGAGATCGGGGCGCTGGCCAACAGCCTGACTTTCAACGACATTTTCAATGCAGTGGCGCCAAGCGACGGCCAGTGTCCGACCGGTTACCAGCGGGTGCGCGCCGGTTCTGCTACCGATGAATGTCTGGCGCTCAAACCCGGCATGGAGAAAGCCGCCGCCTTCCTGGAAACCCGCCGCTACACTGCCCTGCTCGGTGGCACCACCGAATGGACCAAGATGGAAGGCATGGCGATCAATGCCAAGGACAAGAAGTTGTACATGGCCATGTCGCGGATCGAGACCAGCATGCGCTCGGATCCTACCGAACCCGCCGACCACATCCGGTTGCCGGAGAACAAAGCGGGCGCCACCTATACCCTGGAATTGAAGGCCGGCATCAAGGATACCCAGAGCAACGCCATCAATTCCGATTGGGTGGCGACGAGCATGTCCGTGGAGCCGAAACTGCTCGGCAAACCGATCGCCGCCGACGCGTTCGGCAATACCGCCGATGTGAACGCCATCGCCAACACCGACAACCTGTTCTTCTCCGAAAAGATGCGCACCCTGTTCATCGGCGAGGATTCGGGGATGCACGTCAACAACTTCGTGTGGGCCTACAACGTGGACACCCAGCGGTTGACTCGCATCCTGAGCCTGACCGCCGGCGCCGAGTCCACCGGTTTGCAGGTGGTGGAAAACCTGAACGGCCACGCCTACATCATGAGCAACGCCCAGCACCACGGCGATTTTCCGAGCACGATCAACGCCGATCTTAAAAAGCAACTGACGCCGCTGATCGACAAGTTCGACGCGCCGGTGGGTTATATCGGGGGTATTCCGGGCCTTTGATCGGTTTGCCGTGAGAATGGACCAGCGGGCGTCTGCCAGCCGCCCGCTTTTTCCGTTTGAGGAGCATCGGATGAATCGTCGCCAGCAAAGTTTAAATGGGGTCACGGCGGCCCTCCTGTTGGGCGTGGCGCTGGCGGGTTGCAGCGACAGCCAGGGTCGGGTGGATGAACAGCCGGCCCACGCAAAACTCCCGTCCGCCGCTCCCCGCTTTCCGCAGGGCGATTTCCGCAGCCCGCTGACCTTTACCAATCCCTACGCCCACATTCCCGCCCAGTGCCATATCGAGACCTCGCGGGGCACGCAAAACGCCTGCCTGTTCTGCCACACCAACGGCGTCTATCGCCTGGGGCTGGGCAACAACTTCCCGCAGGCGGGCGCGGAGCCGCGACTCGGCAACCTGCAACTCGAATATTCGTTTACGCCCATTAGCCCGTTCACTGCATCCCCGAGCCGCAATCCCTGGGAAAACACCCTGACGCCGGAGAAGTTGCGCGAAGCCGTCGCCGTGCTGGGGGTCGATCCGCAAATGTGGGACATGGAGACCTACATTCGCGAAGACAACTGGCGGGCCGCTTTCCAGCAGCGTCCCGGCGACCCGCGCGCCTGGGACGGTGGAGACGGCGATGCGCCGTTCCGGCTGTTTCCGGGGCTGGACCCGGCGGATTTGCCCGCCGACAGCGATGGCTTTGTCCGTTCCAGCATGCCGCGCAACGGCTGGTTCCAGGACGGCGCCGGGCGCTGGATCACCGGCTGGCGGGCGGTGAATTTCATGCCCTACGGCATTTTCACCCCGATGACCGGCTCGGTATCCGGCATCTACCTCCGTCTGCCGAAGCCGTTCATGCAACGCGAGGACGGCAGTTTTGACCGGACGGTTTATGCCCGGAATCTCGACCTGCTGGAGCGGGCGATTCAGGATCGCTTGCGTCCTGAAGATGGCGCGTTCTATCAGGGCGCGGCCCGGACGGTGGCCCTCGAACGCGGCCTGTATCCGGTTGGGACGGAATTCGCCCATCCCCTGCACTACGTGGACGTGGCGGCGGATGGGAACGATCTGGCGGTGAGTCCCTATCCCGGCACGCGCGCCCGCCGGGTCAAGGAAATCCGCTACATGTACAAGTGGAAATCGTTTTATCCGAGCCAGTTCCGGCCTGGAACCAAGGAAGAGGGCGCGCCGGTGTACGGCAACGACGCGCAAGGCTGGGTGGACAACGGGGTGGGCTGGACTCTGGCCGGCTACATCGAAGATGCCAGCGGAGCATTACGGCCACAGAACCGCGAGGAACTGGCCCAGTGCATCGGCTGCCACAGCGGCGTCGCCAGCACCGAGTTCCCCCAGTTCACCTCCGGAGTCGGCAATACGGTGGATTCCACCTGGTCGCTGCCGCGCAAGTTTCCGGGTGAGTTGGGCTGGCGGGAAATGGACACCCTGCGCTATCTCGCCCACCCCGACGCCCCGCCCGACGCCACTCCCGGCCAGGCGCAACTGGGCGATCCGGTGAACCGGGAACTGGCGAAGGGGGAGTTCCGCCATTTTCTCGACAACGTGGTCGGCGCGAGCCTGTATGGCGACATGCCCGCCGCCATCGAACGCTTTCTAGCCCGCGCGATCCAGCCCGCCCACGGTTATTCCGCCGCCTGGCCGGCGCTGGATACCGCGAGCGCGGCCGGCTTCCAGCGGAGTCAGACCTTGCGGCAAACGCTGCTGCGCGAGCTGACCGCGCGGGGCGGCTATCTGACCGCCGAGGGTATGATTCGCGGCGAGTGGCTGTATCCGCCCCAAAGCGAGGCCTTGGCCGCTGCTCGCCGTTATCGGCAGGTGGTCGTCACCCAACGCTACGTCCAGGGCAAGGACGTCTTCCCAGCCACGCCGGTAACCTTCCGCTATTTCCGGGAAGGCGAGGAAGGGTTCGATCATCAGGATGGCCAGCCCTACCAGATCGGCGAGGTGGTCGCCGACCGGCCGGTAGATCTAGAAAATCCCGCTTCGATCACCTATGGCGTGGGCAACGCGAAAACGCTCATCGATCCCGACAAACCCTTCGAAGCCGGTGGAACCTATTTTCCGGAGTACGTGCCGCTGCTGGTCGAGCCGTTGCGGTTCGAATCGGCGCCCGGTGGTTAACGGTTAGTTCAATCCATCGCCCATCCCGCGGAACCGCCAGCTTCTTCGGCAAGCGACGGTTTCCGGGTTGCTACCACCGGCTGTCGATCACGCCGCGCATGACCAAAAACCGTCTTCCCATTGTCATACGCTTGCAGCGTTTCAACGATAAAGTCCCTTTTTAATTGATAAATAAGGGTTTTATGGTCGTTGAAGATGAACCGGGAATATCACAAGTGGTATAGCCATCGAATCCATCGCGACATGGAACTGCTGGTGTTCGGTCACGCCGGGGCCAAGGTGCTGGTGTTCCCCACCCGCTGCGCACGGTTTCATGAGTACGAGGATCTTGGACTGGCGGCGGCGCTGGGCGACAAGATCGAGCATGGTCGCTTGCAGTTATATTGCGTGGACAGCATCGACCAGGAAAGCTTCTATTGTTTCTGGAATCATCCCCAGGACCGGATTCAACGGCATCTGCAATACGAAGCCTACCTGCTTCACGAAGTATTACCCCTGATGTGGACCAAAAACCGCCATCCCTGCGTGATCTCGCATGGGTGCAGTTTCGGAGCGTTCCACGCGGTCAATTTCGCCTTCCGTCACCCGCATTGTTTCAGCAAGGTGGCCGCCTTCAGCGGCCGCTATGATCTAACCCAGCCAGTCGAGGATTTCCGGGGTCTGTTCGACGGTCATTACGATGAGCTGATCTACTACAACAACCCCAGCCATTTTTTACCCAATATTCACGATCAAGGACTGCTTCATCAATTACGACGGCTGGACATCGTGCTGACCATTGGTGACGCCGACCCTTTCCTGGACAACAACCGGCAGTTCAGCGACACCTTGTGGAACAAGGGCATCTGGCACGCCTTGCATCTCTGGCGGGGCCGCGCCCACAGCGCCTCCGCTTGGCGCAACATGGTCGGGCTGTACGTTTGAACACTCTTGCCGGCTCTGGTCGAATGGTTCTTCGGCTGGAGCGACTTTTTTCCCTTTGATTACCATCGAAACCGCTCATGCGACCGGAAATTCTGTTGATCCCAGCTGCTGGCGTGCTGGCCTTCACCGGCCTCAAGTTGCGCAAGCAACGCCAGTATCGTCAGTTACTGGCTCGCCAGCGCGATTTCGTCATTCGGTATGGCGCCGCGCTGAGCCTGCCCGACTGCCTACCGTCGGCGCTGCCCGATTTTCGGCAACGCCTCGCCGTGGTGCCCGAGCCGTTGCCGAAATCGGCTTTTGACCGGCTGCGCACGGCCGCGCTGCGCCGTGAACAGACCGAGCGCAGCTATTTCCCGGCCCACAAGCAGGGCGGGACCATCGCCTACGAGGATCTGCACCGGATTGCCCCCGAAATCGTCGCCTTCTATCAATCCGATTATCTACATCGGCTGTGCTCGGCGGTGATCGGCGAGCCGGTATTGCCCACGCCGATCAACGATCAAAGCTCTTGTTCGCTGCTGCTCTACAACCGACCCCGCGATCACATCGGTTGGCATTACGATTACAACTTCTATAACGGGCGCCACTTTACCGTGCTGCTGCCCCTGGTCAACCGTCATTTTCAGGAAGATCGCCTGTCCTCGGCGCAACTGGTGGTCCGCCAAGACGACCGCGAGGTGACGATACCCACCCCGCCCAACACGCTGATCGTATTCGAAGGCGCGCGGGTCTTTCACAAGGTCACGCGGTTGGCGGAAAACGAGTTGCGGATCATGCTCAGCATGACCTTCTGTACCCGGCCACAAACCTCGCTTCTCAAGGGCGCGCTGCGCCGCTTTAAGGATATCGCCTATTTCGGCGTTCGCGCGCTGTGGACCTGAGAGGGGAGTGAACGGTTACCATCTGATGTTAGGCGCGGAGATCTGATTAACAGCGGTGCCAAGGAGTCTATTGTTTGGCTAGGTTGTATGAACCCAGATTGACATGATTCAAGATAATCAGTGTTGAGCCTGTGTTCCCCCTGGTAAAATCGATCTTCAATCCTCCCATGTCAAATGTATTTTGGCGAGCCGCCTTAATAAAATTGGCTCGCGTCACGGGATCTTTCATCGAGTTCAGGATAGTTAAAAACATGCGTCCAACAATATAGCCTTCCAGGCTGATATGATTCAAATCGCTTCCCAAGGCATTTCTAGCATCCACTACAATCGGAAGGGATGAGTTCAGCTCTGGAACTACTTGGGTAATAACTATATTTTTTTCGATTCCGTAATTCCTTATGTAGCGGCTGAGTGCATGGCCAGCGGCCGTGATGGACACCGCGCCAAAGGACCATGATTCATTCCTGTAGTGTGTGTAGGCGATGAAATCAGCAGCAACCTTTGGTATGGCCACCAGGATAACAAACCTACATTGATTTCCACTTTCCCGTTCCCAATTTTTTAATGATAAATACGCTTCTCTAATGAATACGGTTTCGTACTGATAAAGCCCAACTGGCCCAATACTGTTGAGTGCTGGATTAATGCCACCCATCATCATGTCAAGAATGTGGTCTAGTTTATTAATTGTAGCCTGTGTGTCTGACAGTTTTTCCAAAGCCGCTTTGAGACCATTAATACCCGCCAAACCAAAGACATCATTCTGAGCAAAAATACAAACCTGGGTTGCTCTAGCGTTGTTTTTTGTTACATAATTATCGATGAGCGCAATTACTTCCCGAGCAGTATTTGGACGATAGCCGAGCATGTTTTCAGCATCGATGTCGCCCATTGTGTAGAAACCCATGGCAGGTACCTGATTAGCCTGTAAGACCTTCATCAACTTGAGGGTCGAGACCGATCCGACGTTGCCCAACATGAGAAGAATACCCTTGTCTATCATTTCTCTGGCAGTCTGAACGGTTGTAATCGGGTCATTGGAATCATTCATTACATCGAACTCTATTTTTTTTCGATCATTGATAGGTTGGCTTTGTAAAGCGGTTTCAATACCTTTTTTCATATTAACACTGTAATTGTTAAGATCATAATATAAGCTGTCGTTGGTTAATTGCATTATCGATCCTATAAGAATACTCATATCTTTCTTGCCTGGATCAATTTCTGCCAACACGATGCTCCCAGGTGTGATCGTATGAAAAATCATAATTAGGCTAAGTAATATACTGGGCCATCTCTTCTCTATAAAATTTGTGTTGAATAGATATCTTGGCAAGTACATGTGATTCAAGCCTCTTGGAATAAAAAAACCACAAGGTTTAGATATTGTTTTTAGGATGAATCATATTAACCTGTTGTTGATGACACTTTAATGAAGAGATGGAACGACTTGTATCGAATATCCAGACTATCCAAGGAATTGATGGTTTTTTCGCCACAAATTTGGTGGGCCATTAATTTTTATCTACAGTAATGAACCTTCTTTGGTACCCTGCAGTTTCAACTGTCTATTCCTTCATCCAGCCCTCCAAGCGTGTGCGGGTCTACCCAAGATTCACGAGGTTGCGGCACTGGCCACCGAAGCCAAGCACCAAGCCAAGTTGCGAAGTGGTAACAGCCTATTCGTGGAGCACCGACGTAGCGCGCGCGTTCTGGCAACCAGCGCGCGAAACGATTTCGCAGGACGCGGCGAAAAAATTGGAATCCTGCCTTGAAGTGAGGTTATCCCTACAATCCAGCCAGAACCTATCTCCAGATTTTCATCAAACCATAACAGACCGGCGGGATGATACGATTTCCAATATCGAATAACGTCATCAAGCCCCGCCGTCATGAACAAATCTCGCGAGCCCTATCTACTTACCCCTGGTCCTCTGACCACCTCACTCACCACCAAGCAGGCGATGCTGCGCGACTGGGGTTCTTGGGACAGCGATTTCAACGACCTGACCTCCGATATTTGCCAGCGTCTGCTCCAGGCGGCGCACGCGGAGGACCACTGCGTCTGCGTTCCCCTACAAGGCAGCGGCACCTACGCGGTCGAAGCCACGCTGGCGACGCTGATCCCCCGCGCCGGGAAGGCGCTGGTGCTGATGAACGGCGCCTACGGCCAGCGGATGGCCAAAATCCTCCACTATCTGGGCCGCCCCTGCGTCACACTGGACATGGGCGATTACCTGCCGCCACCGCCGAACCGGGTGGATGAAATCCTCGCCGGCGATTCCGCCATCACCCACGTTGCGGTGGTGCATTGCGAAACCTCCTCCGGAATTCTCAATCCCGTCGAGGAAATCGCTGAGGTGGTGGCGCGGCGCGGACGGCGCTTGCTCATCGACGCCATGAGCGCCTTCGGGGCCTTGCCGTGCGACGCCCGCGGATTGCCGTGCGACGCCGTCGTCGCCTCCGCCAACAAGTGTTTCGAGGGCGTCCCCGGATTCGGTTTTGCCCTGATCCGCCGGGAGGTGTTGGAACGGTGCGCCGGCAACGCCCATTCCCTCAGTCTGGATCTGTACGACCAGTGGACCTACATGGCCCGCACCGGGCAGTGGCGCTTCACCCCGCCGACCCATGTAGTCGCCGCCTTCGCCCAGGCGCTGACGGAGCATGAGGCGGAGGGCGGCGTGGCCGGACGACTGGCCCGCTACACCGCCAACCGCGACTTGCTGGTGGCGGGAATGCGGGCGATGGGATTCCACACCCTGCTGGCGGATCGTTGGTTGTCGCCGATCATCGTCACCTTTCATTCCCCCAGTGATTCCCGCTTCGACTTCTCGACCTTCTACCGGCTGATCAAGGACCAGGGTTTCATCATCTATCCCGGCAAGCTCACCGCGGTGGAGAGCTTCCGAATCGGCTGCATCGGGCAGTTGTTCGCCGAACAGATGCGGGGGGTGCTGGCGGCGGTGCGGACGGCGTTGGATGCCATGGGCATCGCCGATGGAGCGCCGCGCCCCGAGGATCTCAACCCGGTCGAATTTTGAGGAGCCCTGCCCATGAACTTCCACTATCAGCGCAGCTATCGCGGTCCGGTTCAGGCGGTGATTTTCGACTGGGCCGGCACCACCGTGGACTTCGGCTCGCTGGCTCCGGTGGCGGCCTTCACTCGCCTGTTCGCCGCGCAGGGAATCGACCTCGGCCTGGATGAAGCCCGAGGGCCGATGGGCGCCGAGAAGCGCGAGCATATCCGCCAGTTGTGCGCCTTGCCCCGCATTGCCGCTGCTTGGCGCAATCGGTACGGCGAATCCCCGGACGAGGCCACCATCGACCGGCTGTACCGGGAATTCGTGCCCCTGCAAGTGACCGCTATCCGCGACTCGGCGCAACTGATTCCGCGTTGCCGGGAAGTGGTGGCCGCCCTGCGCGGGCGCGGCATTCGCATCGGCGCCAATACCGGCTACAGCCGGGAAATGCTGGAGACGCTGGCGCAAGCCGCCGCCGACCAGGGCTATCGCCCCGACAGCAGCGCATGCGCCACCGAGGTTCCGCGCGGGCGGCCGTTCCCGCACATGAGCCTGAAAAACGCTATCGAGCTGGAAGTGGAAACCCTCCATGCCTGCGTCAAGGTGGACGACACTGCGCCGGGCATCGAGGAAGGCTTGAATGCCGGGATGTGGACGATTGCAGTGGCGGTGTCCGGCAACGAGGTCGGCTTGGCGCTGGACGACTGGGAGGCGCTGACCCCGGCGGAGCAACAGCGCCGCCGCGTCGCCGCCTATACCCGGCTGCGGGCCAGCGGGGCACACTACGTCATCGATACCATCGCCGACCTGCTGCCCTACATCGAGCTGATTGAACGGCGGCTGGCGCGCGGGGAACGGCCTTGAGTGAAACCCCGGGACGTTCCATGCGCGGAGAAAGCGAGGTCAATTTCTCAGCGCGGCGCCAAGCCTGGCAAGGCGCTGGGCGGCGGCGTGTTGCCTATTGCGGCGGTGCTGGCCCGCGCCGATCTCGATGTCGGCGGCGCCTGGGCTTTCGGTCACTACACCCATGAAAAGAACCCGGTCACTTGCCGGGCTGCCCTGACTACGCTGGATATCATCGAGGACGAGGGACTGGTGGAGAACGCCCGCCGCCAGAGGGAACGGACGTTGCAGCGGTTGTGGGAGATGCGCGAACGGCAGCCGCTGATTGGCGTCATCGGTCCGTTCGGCCCGGAATTCCGTCAACGCTGCGAACGGACACGCTCGGGCAAAGTCTCGGGCTGATCACAATTCCGCAATAGGTCCGCAATAGAGTCGTCGCACAATCCATTTTTGCCATCGAGCGCTGGATCGTTTCTTCGAAACGACGTCGCTCGTCTTTCCGCCCCACGCGAGGATTCCCGATGAAGTTCGTCACCGTGTTCGGTGCGCTGGTCCTGGCCGGCGCCGCTTTTTCCCTGCACGCCAAAACCGAATTGCTGGTCTACACCGCGGTCGAGGCCGACGAACTCGCCAAGTTCAAAACGGCCATCGAGGCCGACTACCCCGACCTGGACATCCAGTGGGTGCGCGATTCTACCGGCATCATCACCGCCAAGCTGCTGGCCGAAAAAGCCAACCCGCAAGCCGACGTCGTGTGGGGCCTGGCGGTGACCAGCCTCAAGCTGTTGGCCGATCAGGGTTATTTCCAGCCCTACGCCCCCAAGGGCGTTGAAGCGTTGGATCAAAAGTATGTGGATAGCGCCAAACCATCGCAGTGGGTCGGCCAGCGTGTCTGGGTCGCCTCGCTCTGCTTCAACACCGTCGAAGCCGAAAAAAACAAGCTGCCCACGCCGGCTTCCTGGCAAGACCTGACCAAGCCGGAATTCAATGGCAAGGTGGTCATGCCCAATCCCAGCTCGTCTGGCACCGGCTTCCTTGACGTGTCGGCTTGGATTCAGATGTGGGGCGAGGAAAAAGCCTGGAAATACATGGACGCCCTACACGACAACATCGCCCAATACACCCACTCCGGCTCCAAGCCCTGCAAGATGGCCGCCGCCGGCGAAATTCCGGTCGGCATCTCCTTCGCCTATCGCGGCGCGCAGGAAAAGAGCAAGGGCGCTCCCATCGAAGTGATCGCGCCGAAAGAAGGCGTGGGCTGGGATTTGGAGTCCTTCGCCATCGTCAAGAATACCAAGAAGCTGGAAGCCGCCAAGCAGTTGGCCGACTGGTCGGTGACCCGCAAGGCCAATGAGATGTACAGCGAAGGTTATGCGGTGGTCGCCATGCCCGGCGTCGCCAAACCGGTGCCTCACTATCCCGAAGGCATCTCCAGCAAGATGATCAAGAACGATTTCGAGTGGGCCGCCAAGCACCGCGAGGCGATCCTGGCCGAATGGGCCAAGCGCTACGACGGCAAGTCGGAGCCGAAGAAGTAATTCGAACTCCTTCCCCTCTTGCGGGGGAAGGTGGGGATGGGGGTAGCAAAGCCTTCAGACTGAAATCACGGCTTGAGTCGCGTTTTTTTACCCTCCACCCCGGCCCTCCCCCACAAGAGGGGAGGGGATTCTGAGGGGAACTTATAGCCGTACTCTCCTGACGGGAGAGGAAAATCCACTCGCCAAGTTGAGCCAGTCATGACCACCCCCTATCTCCGTGTCCGCAATCTCACCAAACGCTTTGGCGATTTCACCGCGCTGGACGATGTCAGTATTGACCTTTACCAAGGTGAGTTCGTCTGTTTTCTTGGCCCCTCCGGCTGCGGCAAAACCACCCTGCTACGGGCCATTTCCGGGCTGGATATTCAAACTCATGGCACGGTGGAGCAGAACGGCCACGACATTTCCGCCCTGCCGCCGGCGAAGCGCGATTTCGGCATCGTGTTTCAATCCTATGCGTTGTTCCAGAATCTCACCGTTGCCCGGAACATCGCTTACGGTTTGGAGAATCGCAAGCAACCCAAGGAGGCGATTCGGCGACGAGTCCAGGAGTTGCTGGAGCTGATCGGTTTGCCCGCCAGCGGGAATAAGTATCCTTCGCAACTGTCCGGCGGCCAGCAACAGCGGGTGGCGCTGGCCCGGGCGCTGGCCGTGTCCCCGGGTCTGCTGTTGCTCGACGAACCGCTATCGGCGCTGGATGCCAAGGTACGGGTTTATCTGCGCGATGAGATCAAGGCGCTGCAACGGCGCTTGGGCATCACCACCATCATGATCACGCACGATCAGGAAGAGGCCATCAGCATGGCCGACCGCATCGTGGTCATGCGCGCCGGCAAAATCGAGCAGATCGGCACGCCCCTGGAGATTTATCACCAACCGGCTTCCCTGTTCGTGGCCGAGTTCATCGGCGCCATGAACCTCTTGCCCGCCCTGCTGGTACAACAGGGCGAAATTCAACTGGGCCAAACGCGGCTGGCCTGCACGGTGAATGGGTTTGCGCCAGGCACGGCGGTGCAGGCAGCCGTGCGTCCCGAAGATGTGGTCTGTACGGGGCGAACCAACGGCCACGCCAACAGCTTTCGTGCCGAAGTACGGGATCTCGAATTCATGGGGCCGTTTTTCTGGCTGAGCCTGAGCGGTGGAGAATTAGGCGAGCATCGGCTGCGAGCGCAGTTGCCCAGTCAGCGGGCGCGGGAACTGGACTTGCGCCCGCGCGATTCCACGCACTTGCACATTCCCGCCGAACACATCCGCTTGTTCCCCGAGGGGTACTCCCATGGCTGACGCGGCGGTGCTGGCGCCGCCGCGCATCCGCCCGCGCTTGAGCCGCGATGAATGGCTGATGGGGGGCGGGTTATGCGTGCTGGCGCTGTATCTAGCCATCACCTTGCTCGTTCCGCTAGTCATCATGCTGGCGAAAAGCATGCAGGATCGCGATGGCGTCTTTGTCAGCTTGGCCAATTTTATCAAATACTTCACTAATCCCGCCCTGACCGGCGCGATCGGCCACAGCTTGTGGGTATCAGCGCTGGCCACGCTGATCGTGATCGCGCTGGCGTTTGGTTACGCCTACGCCCTGACCCGTGGTTGCATTCCCTTCAAGGGATTCTTCCGGTTGGTGGCGATGGCCCCGTTGCTGGCGCCATCGCTGCTATCGGCTATCGCATTGATCTACCTGTTCGGGAACCAGGGCGCGCTGAAGGGTTGGTTGTTCGGCGAGAGCATCTACGGCCCGATCGGCATCGTCTTGGGTTCGGTGTTCTGGACCTTCCCGCATGCCCTGATCATTCTGATCACCGCTCTGTCCACCGCCGATGCGCGGTTATATGAAGCCTCGGAGTCCCTGGGGGCCAGCCGCTGGCGCACATTCGCCACGGTCACTCTACCGGGCGCGCGCTACGGTCTGATCAGCGCCATCTTCGTGGTCTTTACCCTAGTGATCACCGACTTCGGTGTCCCCAAGGTGATCGGCGGTCAATTCAACATGCTGGCCACCGATATCTACAAACAGGTGGTGGGGCAGCAGAACTTCCAGATGGGCGCGGTGGTATCGTTGATTTTGTTGTTGCCCGCCGTCGTCGCCTTCTTCGTCGAGCGCTGGGCGCAAAGCCGGCAGAGTTCCGCCGTGTCTAGCCGCGCGGTCCCCTATCACACCAAGCCGCGTCCGGTTCGCGATCTGGCGCTGCTCGGCTTGGTGAGTCTGGTGGCGCTGGTGATTCTGGGCATCCTGGGCATGGCCGCTTTCGCCTCGCTGGCCAAGCTGTGGCCCTACGATCTCAGCCTGACCCTGCGCCATTACGACTTCAACACCGCCGATGGCGGCAGTTGGACGGCTTACGGCAACTCGATTGAGATGGCGTTTTACACCGCCGTGTTAGGCAGTCTGGTGGTCTTCAGCGGCGCCTATCTGGTGGAGAAAACCCGAATCGCGAAGCCGCTGCGGACGGCGACGCATCTGCTGGCGCTGATCCCGATGGCGGTGCCGGGGATGGTGCTGGGGCTGGCCTATATCTTCTTTTTCAATGCGCCCGGTAATCCGTTGAATTTTCTGTATGGCAGCATGGCGATCCTGGTGCTGGCCACCATCGCCCATTTCTATACCGTAAGCCACCTCACCGCGCTGACCGCGCTCAAGCAACTCGATCCGGAGTTCGAGTCGGTGTCGGCCTCGCTCAAGACCCCGTTCTATCGCACTGCGTGGCGGGTGACGGCGCCGATGTGCCTGCCAGCGATTCTCGACATCGCCATCTATTTCTTCGTCAACGCCATGACCACGGTGTCGGCGGTGGTTTTCCTCTATTCGCCGGCCACCACGCTGGCTTCAGTGGCGGTGCTGAACATGGACGATGCGGGCGATACCGCCCCGGCGGCGGCGATGGCGATGCTGATCGTGCTCACCGCCGGCGCGGTGCGGCTGCTACACGCCGGATCAAGCCGCTGGCTGCACCAGCGCACCCAAGCGTGGCGGGGTTGTTGAAACTGGCTCATCCTCCCGGCGGCCGCTTTTTAAAAACTGATACTGTTTCTCGATAGATCTTATGATTCTGGATGGTGGCGCCAGCCCGTAACCGGCCGATTGCCGCTCCGGTTTCGGCGGGTTACGCTGCGCTAACTCGCCCTACAATTTCCTTGAAAATTCCGAAAGCCAGCGGGAACTGGTATTACAAACCGGTTGCCCATCCCGGAACCGGCGGCGCCTCCAGCAAGCGGCGCGGTTCCCGAATCGCCACTACCGCTGCCTGCTGATGGGTCCAGCGCAGGATTTCCAGCGCCCCGTCGGGGCGTTCCACCAGCGCGGTGCAACTCTCCACCCAGTCGCCGTCGTTGCAGTACAACACCCCATTGAGATCGCGCAGGGCGGCGTGATGGATATGGCCACAGATCACACCGCCCAACCCGCGCCGCGCCGCCTCGTGAGCCGCCGCCGCCTCAAAGCGGGCGATGTAGGCGGTGGCCCGGCCGATGCGCTGCTTGAGGAAACTGGCCAGCGACCAGTAGGGATGGTTCCAGCGCCGCCGCCAGCCGTTGTACCAGCGGTCGAGGAACAGCAGCAGTTCGTAGGCCCCGTCGCCCAGCCAGTTGAGCAGTGGCCCGCCGCAGCGGACCGCGCTGTCGCACTCGTCGCCGTGGGTGACCAGGAAGCGGCGACCGTCGGCGGTGACGTGAATCGCCTCCGAAGCAATTTCGATATCGCCCACCCGCAGGCCGAGATAATCGCGCGCCACTTCGTCGTGGTTGCCGGGGATGTAAACCACCCGGGTTCCAGCCCGCGCCTTGGCCAAAATGAGCTTCAATACCTCGCCATGCGCCGCTGGCCAGCGCCCACCCTTGCGCAGGCTCCAAAAGTCGATCAGATCGCCCACCAGATACAGCCGCTCGCAGTCGCTCTGGCGCAGAAAATCGAGCAGATACTCGGCCTTGCATTCCTTGAAGCCGAGATGAACGTCGGAGATCCACAGGGAACGGAATCTTGGAGACCCCATGGTTTTACCCTCCTGGTTTTTGCCCGATAAAACGGAAGTAGCGCCAACCGCCGCCGTAAGCGGCGCGGAGAGTCTGTGCGACCGGCGGGCAGAGCGCGTTCAGACGCGGCAGCAGATGGCCGTCCATCCGCACGTGGTTGACGCCCATCCAGCGCTGGAAACCGGCAAATCGGGTGTCGTGGAAATCCACCGCCGCCAGCAGGCCGTTCGGTCGCAAATCCCGCAGGGCCGCGTCCATCGCCCGTTCCCAACCGGGATTGATCATCGACAGGCAATAGGAAAATACGATCAAATCGAAAGTCGGTTCCAAGTACAAAGGCTGGTCGTAGCGCCACTGAAGCAGGGTGATGCGCGCCGGATGGGCCGCCAGCTTGCGCCGCGCCCGCGCCAGCATGTCGGACGACAGGTCCAGGCCGACGAGCGCGGCATCGGGGAACTGGCGGCGGAGATGAAGCAGGTTGCTGCCCGTGCCGCAGCCGATTTCCAGGATGCGGCGCGGAGGAGGGGAGAGGCGGGCGATGGACTGGATCAGCGCCGCCCGCCCGAACAGGAAACTCCAGCGGGTGGCGTCGTACAGCCGGGCGTGCCAGCGGTAGTAACGGCTGAGAACGGCGGTGTGTTCCACCGGCGTTGCCCACAACAGCGACTTGGACTGGCTCATGCCACCTCCGCGAAGTGCAGGCTGCCGTAAGTGCCGACCCGATCATGACGGTGCAACGGTTCGGTCAGGGCTGGGAAGAAGCGTAGCGCCCGACGGGTCCAAGCCGGTAGAAAGCGGACATCGCCGCCTGCGGAACGCAGCAGGATTCGGCTGCCGGGACGGCTGTTGGCGAGAATCAGCCGCCATTCTTCCTCCAAGGCTTGGGGCTGGTGCCAAGCCAGCCAGTCCTGATGATCGAGCAACACGAAATGGCTGTACGCGCCAGGGTGGGTGCGCAGGAACTCGCTGACCGTGGCGTCGTGGGAATGCACTCGGTCACGATGGGCGCGCAGTCGGGGGAAATTTTCTTCCCGAAGATAGTTGGGGCAGCACTGTTCGGTGTAGGAGCCGGTCAGATAGGCTCGCCAGAAATAGTTGTCGTGGATCAGCACCTCGGTCAGCACATGGCGCAGCTTGTCGCTGACATAGCCGATGATGCCGCCGGGATACTGCTCTTGGATCAGGCGGATTTGCGGGCGCGGCACGCCGAGCATGGCCAGTGCGGTCGGTTGCCGCAGCAGCCAAGTGCTGAACCGGCCCCACAGGGCGGGCTCGATTTTTTCGTACAGGGCGCGTTGTTCGGCCAAGGTTTGAGCGTCCAGCAGGTCGAACAGATAAACGCGCAGCTTGCGCCCCGACTTGAGCAACTGGCGGCTGACCAGCCAAGCCACTGCCCCGCAGGTGCCATGGTAGTAGAACGAGCGCTTGCGGTTGGCCGGGTCAAAATAAGCGATTTTTTGATCCCAGAACGCCGCCGCGTAGGGCGGCAGGCGCGGGCGCAACGCCTGATACAGTTCCCGGAAGCGGGGATGGGTTCCCCGTCGGAACATGTGCTCCAAGTCGCCGAAATCGCCCCGTTCGATCAGCGCGAGCTTGAGTTGCAACAGGGCGTTCTGGCGGGGATTGACGTCCACCGCGTGAATTTCCGCCGGCGCGTCCAGCAGATAGTCGAGGGCATTGCAGCCAGCGCTGGTCAACACCACCACTTGGCTATCCCGATCCAGCCCCAGCAGTTGCCGGTCGATGCGCGGGTCTTCCCAGCACATGTTGTAGATCAGGTAGCGCTGGTGAATCGTCTTGAACAACAGATCGTGGGCGTGATTGCCGAGTCGGGCGCCGAGTTGCTTGACCATGCCGCCTTGCACCAGGGTTGAGGAAACAACTGGCGAGGAAGTATGGAATCCGGTGATAACAAAATGATGTCATTGCCATGACTGTTTGATGGTGGTCAGCGTTACGCCCGGGGTCCGGGTGACGAAGGAATTCCTGCCCTTGACGTTCTGGCTCGGCCAGCGGATCAGTCTGGACCAGGGGCGGTCGCCATCCGATGGCAATAACGTAACCTCTGATTATTATTCTTTTTAAGTCAAACTCTTGGTTGCTTTAAGCCCATTATCCATCCCCGGCGCAGCCAAATCGAGTCAGAGCGCGTCGAGACCGGTGTGGCCAGCGATTTAGGCTTCAGGCCAAGGCCCCGCTGGAAAATTCTTTACCGTTTTACTACAACTATATGACTCGTTGATAATACCTTGCTCATTTTTCATGCCCATAACAAGGAAATGCCATGAATCCCTCGATCCGTGAAATGGTCGAAAACCAAACTGTCTTTGGCATCGCCCCGGAAGCCAGCGTTCATGAGGCGGCTGTCCTGATGACGACGCATCGTGTCGGGGCTTTAGCGGTCATGCGGGGAACTGAATTGATCGGTATTTTTACCGAGCGCGATCTGGTTAGCCGCGTGGTTGCACCCCGACTTGATCCGGAGCTTACCCCGGTGATGCGGGCAATGACGGAGAAACCCATAACCATTGCCTCCGACCGGACCCCCTGTGATGCCTTGGATCTGATGCATGCCCATGGTTTTCGCCATCTGCCGGTCGTGGATGGAGAACAACTGATCGCCATGCTCTCCATGCGCGACATTCCTACGAAGTATCGGTTCATGCGAGAAAAATGGATCGAAATGCGCCAAGGCGTCGAGCACTAGTGCTCCAACTGACCTGAGTTGACTTCAAGTTCGATGAGGTAGGGTGGATGAGCGTAGCGAAATCCACCATCAACGGGAGATCAGGGAAGGTGGATTGCGCTTCGCTTATCCACCCTACCCTTCGTCAATTCAGTCCGGTTGAAACACTAGTCAAATCCGGTCGGCGGGATGTCGCTGATCCTCGGTCATGGCGGACCGCCGTATTTGGTTATAATGAGCATGGGAATTCGAGTGGGGGATTCCTTCCACCCACACCTCAGCCCTGTCTCCCCACCGCGCCTCGCCGCTGGGCTTGATCACGTAGCGAGTCGGATTGGTCTTGACGAAGGCGATAGCGTCGTCGAAAGAAGTGAAGTTCTCCCGCGGGATGATGGACACGCCGGCGACTCGCAATTGCATGTCGCCCCCGCCAGGCGCCGGGAAACAATCCGCCCTCGAAAATAAGAACCCATGAAAATCCTCATGCTTTCGGATGTCTATTTTCCGCGCGTGAACGGCGTTTCCACGTCTATTCAGACCTTTCGGCGCGAATTACGGGAATTGGGACACGAGGTTTGGGTGGTGGCGCCCAAGTATGACCAACCGACCACCGACGAGCCGGACATCGACCGGATTCGGTCCTATCGGGTCCTGTTCGACCCCGAGGATCGCATGATGCATCCTCGCTGGCTGGCCCGACGATTGGCGATTCTCCAGAACCAGAATTTCGATCTGGTTCACGTGCAGACGCCTTTTGTCGCTCATTACGCCGGTCTGCGGCTGGCGCGGCGCTCGGGCATCCCTTGCGTCGAAACCTATCACACCTTTTTCGAGGAATACCTGTTTCATTACCTGCCGATCCTGCCGAAGAGCGCCTGGCGGGCGGTGGCTCGCCAGCTCTCCCGCCGGCAATGCAACCAGTTGGACGGATTAGTGGTGCCCTCGCGGGCGATGCAGGAGGTATTAGTCCAATATGGAGTGCGGACGCGGATGCGGGTGATTCCGACCGGCATTCCGGGAGACGCTTTGCCGGAAGGAGATGGGGCCGCGTTCCGCGCCCGGCACGGCATCCGCCACGATCAACCGGTGCTGGTGTTCGTGGGCCGGGTGGCCTTCGAGAAAAACATTGAGTTTCTCCTGCGCGTAACGCACGAATTGCAGCGGACGACCCACTCCAATATCGTGTTGATCGTCGCCGGCGAAGGGCCTGCCAAAAACCGGCTGCGCCGTCTGGGGAGCAAGCTGGGGCTGGAAAAAAATCTATGTTTCGTCAATTACCTGGCGCGTGGCGCCGATTTGAGTAGTTGCTATCAGGCTGGCGATGCCTTCGTCTTCGCCTCGCGGACCGAAACGCAAGGGCTGGTGCTGTTGGAGGCGATGAGTCTCGGCGTGCCCGTGGTCTCCACCGCCGTGATGGGCACCCGCGACATCCTGGCGGCGGAACGGGGCGCGCTGATCGCCGAGGAGGACATTCCGCAGTTCGCCGCCCAGGTGCGCCGGTTGCTGGACGATGCCCAATTGCGGCGGCGGTTGGGCGAAGCGGGCCGGATTTACGCCAGACAGTGGACCGCGCGGGGTCCGGCTCAGGCCTTACTCGCGTTTTATCAAGACCTCCGGGACGAGCGCTCGGGGGCGCCATCCTGGGCTGAATAACGCTGATGCGCCTGACCCGCCCATCAACCCGCCAGGTTGAGGCGTAGAGCCTTTGGCGGCAGGCTAAGCGCGCGATTCGCTCCGGGGCAGTGACAAGCTGAGCCGTTCCTCGGCAAACAGCGCTGCACCGATTATGCCGGCTCGATTGAGAAAGCGGGCGGGAACAACCGGCGTCCGCGTCGTGATTTGTGGCGCGAACTTGGACAGCTTTTTGCTGGCGCCACCGCCGAGCACGATCAAATCAGGCCAGAACAGGCTTTCCAGGGTCAGCAGGTAGTGATTTAAACGGTCACCCCAGTCTTTCCATTTGAGCTTCTGGGCGTCGCGAACGGCTTCCGAAGCGTAGCGTTCGGCCTCCAGACCGTTGTTGAGGAGAATATGGCCCAGTTCGGTATTGGGTAGCAGATGACCGTCGCTAAACAGGGCCGTTCCCAGCCCGGTGCCGACGGTGACGACGAGCACCACGCCGACGACGCCCTGGCCGGCCCCGAACCGGATTTCGGCCAGCCCGGCGACATCGGCGTCGTTGGCGACCCAAACCCGGCAACTGGTTTGCATGGAAAAATGGTCGGCCACCGGCAGGCCGATAAAAGAGGGATCGATGTTGGCGGCGGTGCGGGCGACGCCGTGCTGGATGGCGGCGGGAAAGCCGATGCCGATGGGACCGGACCAGTGATGGCGTTCGACCAGTTCCTTGACGGTCAGGCCGATGGACTCCGGCGTCGCCGGGCTGGGCGTCTCGATACGGAGGCGTTCGCTCGTCAGTTTCCCCGTTGCCGTTTCGATAATCGCACCCTTGACCCCTGTTCCACCCACATCAATGCCTAAAATTTGCATAACCGTCTCTTTTTTTAAACGATTCAGGGTAAAAATTCTAACCTATCCAGAGCGTGTCAGGAAGCTCGCTAGAATCGCCGCAGATAGAGAATCAGCAGCACGAGCAGTGAAACCGCCGCCATGCCCAGCATTACCCACCAGAACGCCATTTCGCCTCCATCCTGCACCCCCGGTACCCCAACAACGTTCATGCCGAAAATGCCGGCAATCAGACTGGGCGGCAGCAGCAGGGCGGTGAAGAGGGACAGAATATAGAGGTTTTTGTTGGTTTGCTCCGCCAGCCGGGCGGCGAGTTCTTCCTGCAACAGCTTGGCGCGCTCCTGAGTTTCGGTCAGATCGTCAACCAGTGCGTGGAATTCTTCCGCCACATCCTGTAAAGCCGCGTGATCGGCCTCGCCGAACCCGTCCAGCGACCATCGGCACAACTGCTGTAACAGCCGATATTCGGGCGCAAAATGATGATGCAGGCGCACCATCAGTCGGCGGATACCCCCCAGTGGAGCCTGTTGGTCGCGTATTTGCCCTGCCAGCGCCTGATCTTCAATGTCATCGAGCCGGTCGCGGGCCCGCACTGTGATTTCGTTGATCTTGGACACCTGCGCTTTGAACAGATGGATCAGGAGCGGGGCGGTACCCTCGAAGGGGTGGCCGGTGTTGATCGCCGTGCGTAACTGGCCGGCGATGTAGGAGGGCTGCCGGCGCGTGCTGATCAAGCACCTTCGATCCAGATAAAACCGCAAGGTCGCGATCTGTTCTGGATCGAAGTCGAGACTGAAGTCGTAACGGATATCGCTGATGACTCCCATCAAGCTGTCACCCGTTCGTTCGAGCCGCTTGCGGTCGTCGGTTTCCAGCAGGAACCGGCGCGCGGCCTCCGGCAGGGGTTCGCAGCGCGCGATCCAGTCGCGGGCGGCGCCGATGCGGGCATTGAAGTGCAGCCAGACCACCGTGTTGGATCGAGTGAGGGCGGTGTCCAAATCGTTGCCAGCAAGAGGCTCAATCCGCTGGTCAGGGAGTATCGCAAAGCCGGAAATCAAGCCGTAGAGGGCGGCGTGATACGGGGTCGAGTTAATAGACTCGGCAGGAGGGGTCACGGCAGGCTTCAATCCGATTCCAAGGCGATTGATTGTCACAAGATTGGCATAATCTCGGACGGGTTTGGCGACATTTTTTGAATCTCGCGGGCTACCTCATTCCGTCATCGCGCGGAATAAAGGGAGGATTTTGATCTTGGTGGGAATTTTTCCAGGGTCTCGAAGGGTTCTGGATCAGCAGGACTCCGGTGCGACCAGGCGGCTGTACACCCGTACCCGGCTGAGTTGCCGGATCAGATGCCGGGCCTGATGGCGGTACAGCAAGCCCGGGATGGAAGTCGGCAATTGTTCCAGCACCTGCCGTGCCTCGCTCAATTCGCAGCCCACGATCTGCGCGATCAGGTTGCCGCCGGCGAACGCCGCATCGGCATTCGAGGCTTTTTCCACTAGAACTTGACAATCGGGCAACCGAACTTCGCCGCGTTCGATCCGTTGCAAGCTGTCAATCGTGGCCAGCACTACCAAGCGATCACCAGCGACGAGACGCAGCTCGTTGACAGGGAATAGAACCGGCGGGCTATCGTCGCGGGGCCGGTGGATGAGGGGAGTAACCCCGTAACCGTAGGCGATTTCCGCAAGCAGCCGCCCGCACAGCGTGTCGCCGGTCTCGATGAAATACTCTGTGACCAGAACGGTTTGCTCGTCCATGCGGAACAGCCCCAGAATGTGTTCGCCAAACGCGGCCCCCGCGAATACTTCCGCCGCCAGGGCATTGGTGCACAAGACCTGCGTGGCGGGAAATAGTTTGGCGATGTGCGCATCCATACCAGGATCGAAGGTCCGAATGACCAGGTTGACGCGGGGATTGACTTGCCGGGCCATGAGCGCCACTTCCAGATTGTCCAGATCATCGCGGGTTACGATGACGACGCTCTTGGCGGCGGCCAGATTGACTTTGGTGAGAGCGTCGGCGATTTTTCCCTGAACGACGGGTATTTGCGCTGGAATGTTGGGGTCCGACCCCTGGGTGGTGAGGGCGACGAGCGGCCAGTGCAACTCATGCAGGATGCCCGCGACCCGTCGGCCTACTCCTCCCAGTCCCACGATTACGATATGGTTTTGCCTGGGCACGGGCGGGCGACGTGCCAGAAACTGGAACTGCATGGATAACAGATGTTCGGTGATGAAGCCGTAGATCAGTCCGACCAGGGCGATACCGGTGAGGGTGAGGAGCAAACCAAACAGTCGCAACCACCAGGGAAAGGGCGAGCCGGGGTCCAGTTCCCCCAGCACGTCGCCATAGCCGCCCAGGATGAGAATGATCGTGGTAAAGAAGCCGTCCAGCGGCTCCTGGTCGGGCACCGCGAACCAGAACAGCAGCGTGCCCACCGATAACAGCGCGGCGACAAAGAGACCCGCGACTACCACTACCCGGCGTGGTCCGCCGGTTTTCCAAATCCGACCAACCTGATCGCGAAGCCATTGCCAAAGTCGCCACGGCGACCGACCTGGTTTGGATTCCGTCCGGCTGGGAAAGGGGGCCATTCCCGGCGGTAGCGCCCGCCAGTCCGAAGCTTCCAGCGCGAACACGACGTCTCCCGGTTGGATGGGTTGATCTGGCTTCCAGGCCGACAGGTCCGACGGGAGCGGGGAGCCGCCGGGCGTCAAATGCGCCAACACCCGCCGGAAACTGGTGTTCAGTTCCTCGACCACCTTGCGGTTGCACCAGACATCGCCCTCGGCAACGGGGTGTTTGATCGCGCGGAAGGGCTGATCGCCGACCTTGAACCAGCCGATCACGTCTCCCCCCAGCGCGGCGATGGCGAAGGCAGGAGCGGTGACCTCGGTGGCTTCATACGCGGCGAAATTGCCAAACTGCTGGTTTAACAGCGAGTTGAGATTCTGTTTGGACGAACGCACCACCAGGCGCGCCTGCGGATTCAACGCGCGCACGGCGAAAGCGCCTTCGAGATTCGCCCGCTCGTTGCTGGTCACCAGCAATACCGCCCGGCAACGGTGGATGCCGGCTCGTTCCAAAACGCTGGCCTGCCGGCAGTCAGCAATGATGATCTGTTCCAGCAACTGGGGCAGTTCGGGGATTTCCCAAAGCTCCGGTTCGGTCAGGTCGATGGCGCTCACCAAAACGCCGAACGCTTTCAGGGCGGCGACGCTGTACTGGCCAAGACTGCCCAGGCCGCAGACCAGCACCCGATTGGAATCGTTTGAGTTGGTTTCTGATGGATTGTCGGATGGATCCATGTCCATGTCCCCTCGCGATGCTCGAACGATGGATCGCTGGAAGTTACTCCCCGTCTGTTGCAAACAGAATCAAGGGCCAGGTCGGAACCCGCATCTTCCCATCCCGGCATCGGATAGCCGGATGACCTCGTGCCTTGGAATTTCGAGAGCCTTCATCAAATTGCAACACAATCTCCATCATTTCATTGTCGTTTTTCCTTATCCTGATTTCGCCATGACTGATGGCTAGGCGTTGTATGGGGAGAGTGAAATGACGGTTGAAAGCATCAAAAACAGGTTTATTGGCGCGACGGGCGCTGCGGAGACGACGAAAGATGTCGGTCCCATCCCGGTCGATCCGTCCCTGCCCTTCGGCGACATTCAGAACGCCTGGTTCGACTATATGATCGACACAGCGCAGCGCTCGATCCTGTTCTGGAATGCGATGCGCCAGCGCGGCAACATCTTTCTCGAACATCGCGCCCAGGGCGAACCGCCGATTCTCGACTTCGCCCACCAAATCGTGCTCGACGCCCGCGCCTTCAGCCGCCCGGCCAATTATGCGTTGCTGCGGGTGCTGCCCAAGCCGGGCATGACCGTCGATCCGAGGAAGCGCCCGTTCATCATCGTCGATCCCCGCGCCGGCCATGGCCCCGGCGTGGGCGGGATGAAGGAGGACAGCCAAGTTGGAGTGTCGTTGCGCGCCGGCCATCCCACCTATTTCGTCATGTTCTACCCCGAGCCGATGCCGAATCAAACCCTCGGCGATGTCGCTGCAGCGGAAGCGCGCTTCGTCGAGGAAGTCACCAAACTGCATCCCGAATCCGAAGGCAAGCCCTGCGTGATCGGTAACTGCCAAGCCGGCTGGGCGGTAATGGCGTTGTCGGCGGTGGAGCCGGGGTTGATGGGGCCGGTGGTGGTCTGCGGCTCGCCGATGTCCTACTGGGCCGGGGTCGACGGCAAGAATCCGATGCGCTACCTGGGCGGTCTGCTGGGCGGCGCCTGGATCACCTCCTTGCTGTGCGATCTCGGCGGCGGCAAATTCGACGGCGCTCATCTGGTCGCCAATTTCGAACGGCTCAATCCGGCGAATACGCTCTGGTCCAAGCCCTATAATCTGTATTCCCACATCGATACCGAGGTCGAACGCTTTCTCGAATTCGAGCGCTGGTGGACGGGGTTCTTCCTGCTGACCAAGGAAGAGATGACCCAGATCGTCAACGATCTGTTCGTCGGCAACAAGCTGCAACGCGGCGGCATCCGCCTGACCGGCGGCGCGGCGCTCGATCTCAAGGACATCACCGCGCCGGTGGTGGTGTTCGCCTCGGGTGGCGACAACATCACCCCGCCCCAGCAGGCGTTGAACTGGATCGTCGATGTCTACGGCAGCGAGGAAGAAATCAAGATTCACGGCCAGACTATCGTCTACATCCTGCACCAGGACATCGGCCATCTGGGTATTTTCGTGTCCGGCAAGGTGGCGCAAAAGGAGCATTACGAGATCAACGAGGCCATCGACTTCATCGACGTGCTGCCGCCGGGTTTGTACGAGATGGTGATCGAGAAAATGCCGGAGGGCGCCGGTGACCGGCCCGAGGATCGCTATCTCTCCCGCTTTGAACCCCGCACCATCGCCGATATCCGGCAGCTCGACGACAGGCAGAAGGATGTTGAATTCTTTGCGTCGTCCAAGCTGGTCTCCGAACTCAACACCCGGTTTTATGAAGTCTTCGTCGGCCCCTGGGTTAGGCTGATGGTCATCGAACCGCTGGCCAACACGCTCCGCGAGTTACAGCCGTTGCGGCTGCAGTACCGGTTGCTGTCGGATGAAAATCCTTTCCTGTGGCCGTTGCGACTGCTGGCGCCGCTGGTGGCGGAGCAGCGGCGGCCGGTGGCGGACGACAACCCGTTCAAGATCGCCGAGAAGCGATTTTCC
>Ga0209573_1001494_pt1 | contig 35789 bp, 37 predicted proteins | sample TNRBio252014_DNA_FD_185870 | JGI IMG/M metagenome (GOLD analysis project Ga0209573, IMG submission 185870) | Wastewater treatment Type I Accumulibacter community from EBPR Bioreactor in Madison, WI, USA - TNR Reactor_6/25/2014_ DNA (SPAdes)... | ecosystem: Engineered > Bioreactor > EBPR >...
GTTGCTGTTCGCGCTGGTGTCGCTGATCGCGTCCTCCAGTTGCTGGAGCGATACCTCACCGGGTGCTCCATCGCTGCCACTGGCGCCATCATAGCCCGCCGGGATGCCAAAGGTCAGATGCACCGTGCTTCCATCAAAGGTGGACTCCACGGTGGCCGGTTCACCGGGCGGCAGGGTGTTCACCGCATCCACCACCGCGTCCGCAAAAGGCGGGCCGTCCATCCCATCTCCGCCATCCGCGCCTTGGGGAATGCCGAAGGTCAGATGCACTGTGCTTCCATCAAAGGTGGACTCCACCGTCGCCGGATCACCGGCGGGCAGCGTGTTCACAGCATCGACCACCGCAGCCGCAAAAGGCGGGCCTTCCGCTCCATCGTTGCCGCTGCTGCCCTCCTGCCCCTGCGGCAGGCCAAAGGTGAAGTGCAGCGTGCCGCCGCTGACCCCGAGCGTCACCGTAGCCGGTTCCCCCGGCGGCAGCGTGTTCACCGCGTCAATCTGCGCCGCCGTGATCGTCTGAATGGCGTCGATGAGATCCTTGAGGCCATTGAGCTGCCCCCGCATCGGCGCGGACTCGATCTCGGCGTTCGTGGGAGGGTAGGCAGGATCGTAAGGCATGAGTTGGCGATGGTTTGCAGTTGTTTGCGATGGTTGACGGTTGTTGATGGTAGAAGCAGATGTGAGTCCGCCTTCGGGTTCGCTGTTCTCGGTTCGCCGTTTTCCGTTCGTAGCAGCGGACGTGAGTCCGCCTTCGGCTCCGGCTCGTCCTCGTCCTCGTTGATTCGCTTCTCTCACCCCTTGGGCTGCCTGCGGCAGTCTGTCTCGCTTCGCTCGGCTCTCGCACTCGTCCTCGAAAGGGCGTGTGGAGTGGGGCGCGGAGCTTCTGGGGGCTGGAGCAGCGGCAGAATCGAGTAGGAGTAGGAGGACGAGTAGGATGTGACGCGCAGCGCCTGTCTGGCAAAACCATCCATTCTCCGTAGCAAGACTGCGAAGGATGAACCGTCAACGGCGCGTGAGCGCCCTCAACCACCGCCAACCACGGCAAACGGCGCGCAGCGCCTTCAAGGTGCCATGCACACCGCCTCATCGCTCCACGGGCTCTGTCCCGCCGCGCCGACGGCGGCGATGCGGAAGGCGTAGCTCTTCCCGCTGACCAGGCCGGTGATGTCATTGCGGCTCTTCGTGCTCACCTTCGCCTGCTGCCAGGGCGTGCCGTCCAAATGCTCGCGGCACTCGATGAGGTAGGTCTGCGTGCCTTTGATCGGCTCGCAGCTCACCTTGATCACACCCGGCATCGCGGCCATCGCCGCCTTCACGTTCTCCGGTCGTGGCAGCGGCCCGATGGGCGTGCCCGGCGTGCCCGCCACCGCAAACCCCGAAACCGGGATCTTCGAGGCATCTCCGTTCGTCGTCGTCTCCACATACACCGCGCGGGCCTCCATCGCTATTTTCAGCGTGGCGATCAGGCCCGGCACTGCCGCACGGGCGGCGGTGAGCTGGCCCTCCAGGGAGGTGATCAGGTTCACGCCGGTGGCCAGCGCGTTGTGCGGGATGAGGTAATCCACCGCGCTGGGGTCCGGCGTGGGGAAGAGGGCCAGGCCCTCCGGGGTGGCCATGGCGGCGATGTGGGCGCTGGAGGCGTTCACCACCTCCTGGCCGTTCTTGCCATCGAGTTCGAGTTTTACTTTAGCCATACGTTTGGGTTGGGATGCGGGTGGAGGCGGCGGCGCGTCAAACCGGACGTGGCTGTCAAAGCGCAGGCCTTGGTCAAATCGAGCCACCGGCGTTCCTTCCTGTGTTAGGTTGCTGAGTGATGGGTCACGTTGAGACGGCATCCGGCGTCCAAGCACCGGGAAAGGAGCAGGCCAGCCGCCGTCCGGGCAGCCTGCGGGAAAGAGGGGCGCTCAGTTCTCCTGCTAAGGAGACCAGGCAGGCGAAACAGGCAGGCCGGAGCGCGAAAAAGGGAAGCCATCGCGGAAGAAAGGCTTTTCTTTTCGGGAGAAAGGTGAGCCTTCGCGGAAAAAAGGGTTTCCCTTTTCGGAGGAAGGCAAGCCTTCGCAGGAAAAAGGCTTTTCTTTTTCGGAGGAAGGCAAGCCTTGGTGGAAAAAAGGCTCTCCTTTTTGGGGAGAAGGCAAGTCTTCGCGGATGAAAGGCTTTCCTTATCGGGAGGAAGGCAAGCCTGCGCGAAAAAAAGGCTCTCCTTTTTCGGAAAAAGGCGATCCTTGTCGGAAAAAAATTCCTTCCTTTTCCGGGAAAGGAGGAAGGTTTTCAGGCTCGGGCGTCCCTCAGGCTGGTGGCGGGCTGGCATCCGGCGGACCGGGCAGCCCGGGCGGGGGACGAGCAGCGCGTTCATGGCGTAATACCTCTTCCCGGCCCGGCCTTGGCTCAACTACGGTGTACCGTGGTTCGCCCGGAGGCGGATGCGGGGTTTGGCGCGTTTCTTGCTCCACGGAAAGACCATCTTCCAGTCCGCCTGCCCATGGTGCTCGCGTTCCTGGTGCCGGAAATCCCGCAGCAGGTAGCGGTAGGCCAGGCGCTCCACATGCGTCAGGCGCAGGTGCATCGCCCGGCACAGGTCCAGCACCGTCGTCCAGCCGCAGTTCCGGCAGCGGCCCTTCTCCAGATCCCGCAGCGTTTGCGGCCCCACCTCCGCCCGTCGCGCCACCGTCTCGGCCGAGAGCCGCTCCCGCTTGCGCAGCCACAGGATCACCCAGCCCAGCGCCCGCAGCATCACCGCCGAGCGGAAGACCATGGGCCGCCGTTCCAACATCCACCCCGCCCGGCCAGCACGCCGGGGTGGCACGGGAGACGACTTCGCCTGCATGACACGGGTGGGAAAATTCGCCGCAAAGAAAATCAAAAAATCCCCCGATTGAAAAGCCCAAACTGCCCACCCTTCTTAGCCGCTGCCGCTGGCAATCCCCCGAATGCTTCAAGCAAGATGCCTAAATCATTGATTCCGAGTCAGATCCTGGGCTGGAACGCCAATGGAGGGACCAGAAGAAAAAAATCAAGCACCACCTTGCGCGGAGAGAAAGCCCACGACCAGCAGCGCCGCCGCCAGATTGGAACGATTGCCCGCACAAGCTAGACAACTCCCAATTACCTCGTCGCAATCAAACCAATGAGCTTCTTCTCTCTCGAACTATGTGCCGGTGGCGGCGGCCAAGCCTTGGGCTTGGAAGGTGCCGGATTCCATCATGTCGGTGTCGTGGAATATGAACCCCAGTATTGCACCACACTCAGATTGAATCGCCCTCATTGGAACGTGCTTCAGCAAGACATTCGCGACTTCCAGCCGAATGCGTTTGGCGACGTTGATTTGATCGCAGGCGGCGTACCATGCCCTCCGTTTAGCATCGCGGGCAAACAACTCGGTGGCGACGATGAGTGGGACATGTTCCCAACTGCGCTGAACATCATTTCGAAGATCAGGCCACGTGCGGTGATGCTTGAGAACGTCCAGGGATTGGCGTCTGCAAAGTTTCACTAAACTATTCCAAGGCGGCAAAATCGAAGGTCAATTGGGATGTCAGTTTTTCAATCTCGTTCGTAGCAAATGCCTGACACGCTCGATAGAGAATTTCCACCTTTGATTGAATCGCTGCACGAGCATGGTCGGACCAGCTGATATACTTCGCGAAGGGCTGCCTGAAGTCCTGAATGCGAACTTGAGAACCGAGAAGTGATTCACACCTTTGCGATGCGTCAGGCCAAACTGATGCCCAGTAGTTACACGTCTTGCAGCCAGCATGACAACGCGTTCCGTCATGTGCTAGAAAGGCCCCCCATCCTGTCGGCGCGAGGTGGAGAACAGGTTTTTGATCATCTCTGCGCTTTTCACTATTACAGCGCCGACAGGCTACTGCGACATTGCCAGGAACATGCAATCCGACGCGAAAACGATTCATGCCATCAAGGTGCTCAACCGCAGCTCGGTCGTGTTCGAGATTGCGATTGCAATACAGACAACGATGACCAAAGGCACCAAGCACCGAGGCTAGATAATTTGCACTGGATACGCTGCATCCGCCCGCTTCACATGCACGGCGACTGACTTCGTGCAAAAACATGCTCACCAACTTGTTGGCGACATCGGACTTGGCCCTTCCTGTAGCCTTCCGCAATGCCTGGCTGGAATCAAAACTCATTGGCAGCCCCCTTCTTTGGCGATGGACCACCGTTTTCCTGCATCCCCAGTAGCCAGCGCACATCGACCTTTAAGGCCTCTGCCATTCCCTTCAGCTCGAAGTCAAAAACACAGCGCTGCCCGTTCTCCACTTTAGTGATTGCAACGCGGTCGAGAAAAACCTGCCGTTTAGCGAGGCGTCCACTCAGTTCGTCCTGGGTGACATCCAGAGCTAGCCTCGCCCGCCGGACTTGGTGCGCTACAACATTGCGCGGGCCACCTTCAGGGGATTTGGGGTTTTTCATCCGCACTGCATAGCAAGAACCCTTGCGTTATGGGTTCTTATGGAGAACATTCTGTTCGCTTGAAGAACTCCGCACCTTCATTTCCGCTTCCCGCCAAAGCATCTGGCCAAGGACGCTTTGGCCGCATTATTCGACATGTCCTGGAGCGTGATCAGAGAATCTGCCAGATGTGTGGAGCGGACGAGACGTGCGTCTGCCCTTATGATAGGAACAGAGTGTCTCTTTTTGTTCGCTTGATCAAGCCAATGGCGCGAGGAGGTGCAGTGGAGCCTAGTAATATGCGAGCGATATGCTCTACATGCGCCGATGGAATCAAATCTGAAAGAAATCACGCCACACATCGACAAAATGCGGCCCCCATCAAGCCAGACCGATTACAGCTCCTTGCCCAGATCAGGAGAGCCACGCTGACCGACCAGAAAGAGGTGTTGGACTGGCTGCTTCAAAAGTTCAAACTCAAGTCGCACCCAGTAGAATAAAGTTTAAACCACCCATCTTTCGATCCGCGACATCCCCGAAGCTGCCTACGCCTACATCGTCAACGGCAAACCCGCCCTCGAATGGGTCATGGAACGCCAGTCCGCCCCCCCCGACAACGTCCAGCCGCATCCAAAACGACGCCAACCTCTGGGCCACCGAAACCATGAACAACCCCAAGTATCCACTCGAACTCTTCCTCCGCGTCATCACCGTGAGCCTGGAGACGATGAAGATCGTGGAGGGGCTGCCGAAGCTCGATATTTAGAATTTCTCATCCATCTCGGCACAGCCCCATCATCATGGCCAACGTTCCCAAAGTGTTTATTTCCTCGACGAGCCAGGATCTAAGCTCGTCGCGTGACATTCTGCGGCTGGCTGCCAACGACATGGACTGGATGCCGGTGGAACAAAAGCATTTTCCGCCGGATTACCGGGCGCTGCGGGACATGCTCAGGGCAAAGATCAAGGAGTGTGATGCGGTCATTGTACTCATCGGCCTCATGTACGGAAGCGAGCCTGAGTCTGGTCATAAAGACGGCACGAGGCGTTCCTACACGCAGTTGGAGTATGAGTTCGCGCTTGAGCTGAAAAGACCGGTGTTTGTGTTCTTCTGCGAGGCGGATTATCCGTTTGACTGCCAGCCTGGAGAAGAGCCCGAGGAGCTGCGGAAACTACAGGACGAGCACCGGCAGCGGGTCGTGCAGTCGGACCGGAAACGGGAGGTGCTGCACAACAAGGCGGAGCTTTCAGAGAAAGTGCGGACGCTGGAACTGTTTCTGCGTGAAGCGCGTGAAGGAAGAAAGAAGAAGGGGTGCACAATCCGCTTTGCAGTCGTGATGACGTTGTGTCTGCTGATCTGGATGGGGCTGCTGCTGGAAGGTGCCCGTGAACGTGCGCCAAGTGTTGCGGTTAAGATCCAACAGGAAAATTCGAAAGACTCAAATCAGGAGGCGAAATCGCCGAAGGAGGCAAGTGAGCAGAACGGCACGCGACACAGGGGATTGAAAAATATCCCGGTTGCAGCCGTGGCAGATGGTAAAAGATCGGAGGAATTCAAGGGAAAATCCGCAAGTTCAGCGGCAGTGCATGGAAGGGCGGTTGTGTATCGGGTGGATAGAACCGACACGTTGTTTTCCATCTCGCGAATGTTTCAGATTTCGGTCAAAGATCTGCTGGCCGCCAATCCGCGCCTGGATCCCAAAGATCTGGGTGTAGGCGCGGAATTGATGATTCCGATGAATGCCGGAAATGCGGCGGCTTTTGCCCCGGCCTCTCCTTCAGGCAATGAGACAAAACCCGTTGTCAGTCCTGCGGCTGCTAAGGACGACCGTTTTCCCATTGCCAAAAAAACAGACACTCCAGGCAGGGTGATAAGCCCGTTCTCCCCTTACTCAGAACTGAATGTGGATGGGCTTATTAGCGGCGAACTGGCGCTTGATCCCGTGACTGGCAAAGTGTTCAGGGTGCCATGAGAAAAGAACAGGAAAGTGCCGAGGCTCCATTCCTGACAGCTTCCTTCACAGCCGTTACCGAGCCGCCCGCAAGTGGCGGAGCAGGTCGAGCTGACGTTCGCCCATCGTGTCTCGTTTGCCGATGTTCAGCCGCAGCGGCATGAGTTCCAGATTGGCGATGACCTTGTCCAACTGCGGAGCCACGGCGAAGGGGATGATGTGATCCACGGATAACTGGTCCCCGGTGTAAGGCCCCAGGGTGATGGTGGGCGGCGGGGAGGGAAACCGTTTGCGGTGGTTGACGATGCTTGGCTGAACGGAACCGAGACGGGGAATAACGAACCACGATCAACTTTCCGGCTCTTCCAGCAGCCTGCGCGGCAAATCTCTGGCCCCATGCATGACGCGCTCAATGCGCAGAGTGTCGCCATCCCAGTAAAAGAGCAGATGGCGGTCGAAGGGCCTTCGGACCTGGATGCTGCGGATGCTGGCAAGTTCTGGCGCGGCGAAGTGGCGGCGAATGCCGAGGTCAGGCTGGCCGGCGATGCTCTGGATCGTTTCATGCACGGCCAGCAGGTAGCGCTCGGCGACATCGAAGTCGGCATTCTCCAGATACCAGCGGTATTGCAGGGTCATGTCCTGCTCCGCCCTCCTGGCGATGGAGATTTCGAGGCTCATGCCTGGAGGCGGGCATTTTGCCGGATGCGGTCCAGCACGGCAGCATCATACGGAACGTGGGGGGAACGCACGCCCTCCAGGATGGCCGCTTCCAAGGCGGGAGATTCATCGAACTCCTGGTGCTCCAGGACTCGGAGCGCCTCGCGCACGACTTCTCCTTCATCGGCATAGCGGCCTGTGTGCAGGAGTCTTTCGACAAGCTGGGTGAGTGCAGGAGGCAAAGCGACAGTCATGCACCCAGAATAAGAACTGGCAGGCGCTTGTCGAGAACCAGATGCCTGATTTCACGGGGCGGTGAACTCCTGGACAGGCTGCTGCCGCTGCTGATGAACGGGCAGGTGACGGTGGGATGACTGGGAGAGAAGGCCGTTGGCGGTTCATCCTTCGCAGTCTTGCTACGGAGCACCTGAACTCAAGGCGGCTGGATTGTGGAACAGGGAGTCACTCACAGCACGCATGCGGTCCGATGGTAAAATGATGGCAGGTAAAATGATCGCTCCCATCATTCTACCCCTCATCATTTTACCCGCTCAGGGGTTCGCAGGCTCGTGAAGTTATTCGGGAGCAACCGAACCCCGCTGCGCTGAGTGTGGGACAAGGAGTAACATCCGTGCAGCCCACCGGGACAAGCTCGAATTGGCCGCAGTGGGGCAGAGAGGCAGAGAACGCAGAGAATTCAAAACTCTCCGCACCTCTGCCCCTCTGCGGCGAAAACGAACGTCCGAAGCGCCACCTTGAACTGGGAAGTTAGTCAGGAGAATGGAGGGCGTCCGCGCTCCTTGATGATCCCCATTGAATCGGGGTGAGGGGTTATCAGTGGTTCCTGGTTCTGCCCTGTTAAACCCAGGGGGAGGGATCGCCGAAAAAGAGGCAAGAGAAACAAGAGCGGAGATGCCCCAGCATCTCATGGGGGCTTTTTTTCATTTTTTCTCTCTTTCGGCCCATCCTTCTGGATGACTGCGGACGGTTCATCCTTCGCAGTCTTGCTACGGAGCACCTGAATCCCTGGGGCCGGGATGTGGAACAGGGAGTAACTTCGGAAGATTAGGCTGACAGCAAATGGGGGCAGAAAATAGATTCATTTTTTTGCCCCCATTTGCTGTCAGCTCGTTTGGAAGGGACTCGATAGCTATCACCGAGTCGCCGCGACTTTGGAGGGAAGTTATTCGGGAGAATGGAGGGCGGCCGCGCTCCTTGATGATCCCCATTGAATCGGGATGAGGGGTTATCAGTGGTTCCTGGTTCCCTCACGGGACTCTTGAATGGATGCGGACGAGGGCGTCCGCGCTCCGCTTCGTTGTCTCCTGTGAGCTTGCCGATTTGAAACCGAAGGCCGAAATACTGGTGCTTGGGTGCGATTTGGGTTACTTGGCAGGCGTATAAAGCACGATGCGTTCCCGACTCCTGACGTTGCCCCTGTTGATGATGATCTCCGCCGCCCCGGCTGCGGAGACGAAAGAGCCACGGGTGGTTGATTTCAAAGCCGCGCCGCATTCCTACCTGGAAGCGCAGCCGAAGGACCGCTTTGCCGAGCTTCAGGAGAAGGTGCAGAAGGGCGAGGTGAAGCTGGACACCACGAATGACAAGGCCTTCCTGACCAGCCTGCTGGAGGCGCTGAACATCCCGATCAGCTCGCAGATCATGGTCTTTTCGGCCAGCTCCCTGCAAAGCGAGATCATCAACCCGCGCAATCCGCGCTCGCTCTACTTCAATGAGGACACCTACATCGGCTGGGTGCCGAACGGGCTGGTGGAGATCATCGCCGCTGATCCTGAGATGGGCCCGGTCTTTTACGTCTATGACCGCCTGCGCCCCGGCGGACCGGTGCCGGGCGTGCAGCGCTCCACCAAGTGCATGAACTGCCACGCGGGCAATGCCACACGGCGGCTGCCGGGCCTGATCGCTGAATCGCTGCTGGTCTCGCAGGCCGGCTCCAGCCTGGAGACCTATCGCCGGGATGTGCAGGGCCACCAAATCCCGCTGGAGGACCGCTTCGGCGGCTGGCACCTCACGGGCGACCACAATCTCTCCAGCCACAAGGCGAACGTGATGGGCCTGGCGCGGAACGGGAAGATCGAAAAAACGCCGGTGCCGCCCGGCCAGTTCTCCGACCTCAGCCTGCACCTGCTGCCCACCAGCGACATCCTGCCGCACCTCATCCACGAGCATCAGATCGGCTTCGAAAACCGGCTGGTCTATGCGATTTACACCATGCGGCAGCTCAAGCATGAGAACCGGGGCATGATGGGCGCTGCCGCGAAGGCGGAGATCGAGGAGCGCGCCCAGGAGATGGCCCGCTACATCATGTTTGCCGACGAGGCGAAGTTCCCCACCCGTGGCATCACGGGTGATCCAGCCTACGCGCAGGATTTTCTGCGCGACCGCAAGACCACGAAGGCGGGGCTGTCATTGAAGGACTTCGACATGAAGACGCGCATGTTCAAGCACCGCTGCAGCTACATGCTCTACACTGACACCTGGAAACAGGCGCCGAAGGAGCTGAAGGAGCGCATCTACTACCACATGGCGCTCTACCTTCGTGAACAACCCGACGCGCAGCACGCGCACCTCGCCCCCGCCGAACGAATGGCGATCCGTGGCATCCTCAAGGAGACGATGAACGACCTGCCCGCGTGGTGGCGGTAATCGGAAACTTCATACCATCAGCGGCGGCTGCATGTCAAAGGGGGGAATGCGTGTGCAGACACGGCGGCCGTCCGGCGTGGTGCCGAAGAAGGAGCCGGTGGCGGTGCTTTCCGATTTGATGACGTGGTAGGAATTGTAGCTGAAGGTTTCTCCCGGCGAGAGATTGGGAAACTGGCCGACCACGCCGTCGCCCTCGACCACCATGGTGTCACCGTCCGTGTCCTTCACGATCCATTTTCGGCCAAAGATGCGCACCGTGTCCTCCGAGGCGTTGTGAATGGAAAGATGGTACACAAACGGATGCGGCCGGTCCGGCGGGGCAGGCCGTGTGGGGTCGTAGGCGATGCTGTCCACCGTGACGGTCAGTCCTGGCAGGGTGTCGAATTGCATGGCGGAGTCTAGTTCATGCCCGGTTTGCCACAAGCCGGGGTTTGCAAAAACGCGCCCGGCCCCTACCATCGCCCACGTTTCTACCATGCCCCCTCCCCCCGTCGTTCTCACCATCGCAGGCTCAGACTCTTCCTGCGGGGCGGGAGTGCAGGCGGATTTGAAGGCCATTTCGGCCCTAGGCGGCTACGGCCTGAACGCGCTGACCAGCGTGGTGTCCGAAACGCCTGGCATCGTGTCCCAGGTGCGGCTTTTGGACGCCGAATTCATCGCAGACCAGATGCGCGTCCTGTTTGGCGGCTTTCCCATCGCGGCGGCGAAGACCGGCATGCTCGGCGGGCGCGAGCAGGTTCATGCGGTGGCCGAAACATGGAAATCACTCGCCCATGGCCGCATTCCGCTCGTGGTGGATCCGGTCATGGTGGCCACCAGCGGCGGGCGTCTGCTCGAAGACGAGGCTGTGCGCACGCTCATCGACGAGCTGCTGCCGCTCGCCACGCTGATCACGCCGAACATGGACGAGGCCCGCGTGCTGTGGGATCGCGAGGTGACGAGTCTTGAGGACATGGAAGCCTGCGCCCGCGATTTGAGCGCACGATTTGGCACTGCTGTTCTGGTCAAAGGCGGTCATCTCAAGGGAGATGCCGCAGACGTTCTCTGCCACGATAATGCTCTCACCTGGCATACCGCGCCGCGCACGGCGGGCGTTCACACGCATGGCACGGGCTGCACGTTCTCCGCGTCGATCGCCACGGGTCTCGCGCATGGCTTGGATTTGCACGCGGCCGTGGCGCAGGCGAAGCAGTTCGTCAGCCGGGCCATCGCGCAGCATTTTGCGTGGCAAAGCAGCGGCGCGGGCATCGTACATGCTCTCAACCATCTTCAACAGACCGGCGCATGAGACGATTCGCATTCATCCTGGCCCTCGTGACCTCCGTGTTCGCCGCCAGCGGCACGGAATCGAAGGACATCAGCCAGGCCGGCATTCAGACGGCGTTTCGCATCCTCCAAAAGGAGTACATCCGCAGCGGCGACCTCACCTTTGACGAGCTGAACCGCGCCGCGCTGGCCGGACTGCTCGAACGGCTCGACTTCGGCGCGGAACTCATCCCCCGGAAGCTCGAATCCGTGCCCGAAGCGCAGCAAGGCGTGCGGTCGGAGCTGATCACGCCGCAAATCGCCTACCTGCGGCCCCAGGCATTCACGGAACGCGAAATCAAGGAGATTGAAAAGCAGCTTGGCCAGTTCATCACCGCCAAGGCCGCGCATCTCATCCTCGATCTGCGCACCCCTGCCCCTCCCGGTGATTTTGATGACGCCGCAGACTTGCTCAGCTTGTTTCTGCCCAAGGGCGAGGTGCTGTTCAAGATGAAGCAGATGGACCAGTCCGCCTCCGAGACTGAAACCAACAGGCGAGAGCCTCTCTGGGCAGGTTCATTGCTTATTCTCGTCGATGATGAGACCAACAACCTCGGCGAGACCATCGCCGCTGTGTTGCGACAACGTAAACAGGCGCTCTTGATCGGCGCGCCCACACGCGGCGGCGCGGTGCGCTATGAAACCGTGCCGGTGGATGCGGAATGGTCGCTGCGCTTCGCCCGTGCCGAGGTGCTGCTGACCGATGACAGCTCCGTCTTCAAAAAAGGGCTGAAGCCTGACTTTGCGGTGGACCTGCCCACCAGTATCAAGCGGCAAGTCTTCGAGGCTGGCACCAGCAAAACGGTCAAAAGCACCATCACGGACCAGCCCCGCGTCCGCTTCAATGAGGCCGCGCTCGTCGCCAATGCCAACCCCGAGCTCGACGCCTACATCCGCCGCTCCGCTGGTGAATCCTTGCCTGAGGACGCGCCCAAGCCGAGCGATGCCGTGCTGCAACGTGCCGTCGATTTCATCAACACACGCGCACATTTTCAGTCCGCCAAGATCGACTGGAAGCGCAAAGACATTCCCACGACGAAATGATGGAAATCCCCGACAAAATCGAAACCATCGTCACGATCCGCGAGGTGATCAGCCCGAGTACCTGCCACGCGGCCCTGCCCAACGGCAAGATCATCTTCGGCTTTGTGTCCAAGAAAGCGGAAGCCTTCCCCCTTCGAGAAGGAGGAAGAGTTCTCACTCAGATGGTCGTGGCCGATTTCTCGCGTGGCGAAATGCTCGAAGCCTTATGAAGCGGGCGGCGTTTCTGACGGTGCTTCCGTGACAACTTCGGGCGCGGAGGTTTCAACCGCTTCAGCCGCAGGTTCGGCGTCATCTGCGACGACGGTGGCCACATCCTGGATGGTCTCGCCTTCCTTGAGACCCATGAGTTTGACACCCTGGGCATTGCGGCCGGTTTCGCGGATGTCGCAGACGCGGATGCGCACGCTCTGTCCTTTGGTGGTCATGAGCATGAGCTCGTCCTTGTCATGCACGGCCTTGGCGGCGACGACTTTGCCGGTTTTATCGGTCACGTTCATCGTGGTGACGCCTTTGCCGCCACGGTTGGTGAGGAGGCGGTATTCATCAAAGGCAGTGCGCTTGCCGAGGCCGTTTTCACTAACAACGAGCACCATGGTATCGGGTTCGTTGGTAATGCAGCTCACAATGAAGTCGCCGTCATCGAGCGTGATGCCACGCACACCGGCGGTATTGCGTCCGATCGGACGCAGGTTTGGTGATTCAGGATCATCGCCCGTCTCATGGAAGCGGGCGCACATGCCTTCGTGCGTGACGAGGCAGATCTCTTTGTTGCCGTCGGTGAGCACGACATCGACGAGGTCGTTGCCCTCATCAAGCTTGATGGCGATGATGCCATCCTTGCGGTAGTTCTTGAACTCTTCGAGCGCTGTTTTCTTCACCGTGCCGTCCTTGGTGGCGAAGAGCACATACTTGTCTGCGGCCCACATGGCCTCGTCCTCCTGACCTTGGGCTTCCAAGATGAGCACAGCGGCAATTTTCTCCTCGGAACGCAGGTTGAGCATGTTCTTGATGCTGCGGCCCTTGCCGGTGCGTGCGGCTTCGGGGATCTGATGCACGCGCTCCACATACATGCGGCCTGTATTCGTGAAGAAGAGCAGGAAGTCGTGCAAATGAGCGCTGAAGAGGTGCTCGACGAAGTCACTGGCTTCTTCCTCACCTTGAGCTTCTCGGGCCTCCATGCCTTTGAGGCCCTTGCCGCCGCGGTTCTGGACACGGTATTCGGCCGTGGAGGTACGCTTGATGCTGCCCAAGTGCGTCATGGTGACGACGGTCGGATCGTTCGGGATGAGGTCGATGTTTTCGATCTCGCCCTCGGCTGCTTCGATGCTCGTGAGACGCGGCGTGGCATGCTTGAGGCGGATGGCCATCAGTTCATCTTTGATGATCTGGAGCACGCGGGCTTCACGAGCGAGGATGTCCATGAAGTCGCGGATGCTGACCAAAACGTCGTCGTAGTCGGCTTTGATCTTGTCGCGTTCGAGCCCGACGAGCTGGTAGAGGCGGAGCTCAAGGATGTCTTCGACCTGCTTGTCGGTGAAGATGTATTTGTCGCCCACGATGCTCGCCTGGGCGCGAATCATGATACCGAGCTGCTCGGCGGTACTGACGGCGAAGCTGTAGGCCTTGAGGCGCTCGCGGGCTTCGTCGCGATTTTTGCTGTCGCGGATGATTTTGATGAAATCGTCGAGATGACCGAGCGCGAGGAGCTGGGCTTCGAGTTTTTCAGCTTTGATCTCGGCCTGCTTGAGCAGGAAACGCGTGCGGCGGATAATGACCTCACGGCGATGCTCGATGTAGCACGCGATGGCGTCCTTCATGCTCAACACACGCGGCTTGCCGCCGTCGATGGCGAGCATGTGGATCGAGAAGCTCGATTCGAGCGCAGTGTGCTTGTAGAGATTGTTCAGCACGACCTGACCGCGCGCATCGCGCTTGAGATCGATGACGACGCGGGTGTTTTCGTCTGACTCGTCGCGCACACCACTGATCTCAGTGATGATTTTCTCGTTCGCGAGTTCGGCAATGCGCTTCACCAGCTCAGCACGGTTCACGTTGAACGGAATCTCGGTGATGATGATCTGCTCGCGGTTGCCATTTTCAACGATCTCCGCCTTACCGCGGGTGCGCACGCTGCCGTGACCGGTTTCCATGTATTCACGGATGCCGTTGGTGCCGAGGATGACGCAGCCTGTCGGGAAATCGGGGCCTTTGATGTGCGCTTGAAGCTCCCCGCAGGTGATCTGCGGGTTGTCGATCTGCGCGCACACCGCATCGACGACTTCGCCGAGGTTGTGCGGCGGCATGTTCGTCGCCATGCCGACGGCGATGCCTGTGCCGCCGTTGACGATGAGATTCGGGAACGCTGCCGGGAACACGGTCGGCTCGGTGAGACGTTCATCGTAGTTCGGCACGAAATCGACCGTCTCCTTCTCCATGTCCGACATCAAAGTGCCGCCGAGATGCGTCATGCGGGCTTCCGTGTAACGCATGGCTGCCGGAGGATCGCCTTCCACCGAACCGAAGTTCCCCTGCGGGTCGATCAACGGTTCACGAATGGCCCAGGGCTGGCCCATGTGAACGAGCGTCGGGTAAATGACGGCCTCGCCGTGCGGATGGTAGTTACCGGAGGTGTCACCGCAGATCTTCGCGCACTTCATGTGCTTCTTCGGCGGATAGAGCGACAGCTCATGCATCGCATAGAGAATGCGGCGCTGAGAAGGCTTCAAACCATCGCGGACATCCGGCAGCGCGCGGGCGATGATGACGGACATCGAGTAGTCGAGGAAGGAGTTCTTCACTTCTTCAGCGACAGAGATGGGGCGAATGTTGGGATCTTGCATGGGCGGGAAGGGTCAAGTTTGGCGGCTGGGCCGCCGTCAAGAGGTCAAGGAGTGGTCAAGACGGGGAGTCGAAGGTGGCTAGGAACTCTTCGAGGGGCGGGAAGTCGATGGAGGCGTCAGGCGAGTCTTCGCGGACGGTCGAGGATTGAGTGCGACCGAAGGAGTGGATGTAGTTATCGAGCTGACGGCGAAGCGTTTCGAGTTTCAGCGATAGTTCTTCGGCAACTGGCCTTGAGACGAGGCTTCGGGCGATGGCTTTCTCCAGCCATGTTTGTGTCTCGCGAAGGGAGCCACGAGCATAATAACAGAATCGGGCGTTCTCTTTGAAGGAGTAGCGTCCGTAGCCTTCAGAGATGTTGGCAGCAATCGAGTCAGCCGAGCGAATCCATTGCAGGCCGACGGTCTGCTTCGCCAGCCACTCCCAGCCCAACGTCAGCGACCACACGTCTTCCCCGACTCGCATCGCGAGCTGATAGACTCTCAGTTCATGTAGATCGACCGTTCCCATAACGACTCTTGACGATTCTTGACAACCCCTTGACCTCTTGGCCGCTGCTTACACGTCGAGGTTGCGGACGTTGAGGGCGTTTTCTTCGATGAAGTGCTTTCGTGGTTCCACGACGTCGCCCATGAGGATGGTGAACATGCGTTCGGCTTCGTGGGAGTTGGTTTCGTCGAGTTTGACCTGGAGCAGCGTGCGCTTGTTCGGGTCCATGGTGGTCTCGAAGAGCTGCTTGGCGTTCATTTCACCCAGACCTTTGAAGCGCTTGATCTCCATGCCGCGTTTGCCGATCTCCATGACTTTGTCGAGGATGCCGGGGATGCTGAAGACGGGGTGGACTTTGGCGTTATCGCCATCGCCCTCGATGACTTCGAAGAGTGGCTTGTCCTGGCTGCTGAAGTGATCGACGTGCAAGCCAAGCTCATCAAGCTGCTGGAAGCGCTTCTTCATGCCGTGGGCTTCGTGAATCTCAATGAGGCGGGCGCGGCGATGGGCCTTCGGGGCGGCGACGCCGTTGGTTTCGGCGGTGGGATTGCCGAAGAGATGAAGATCATGATTGTCGCGGGCAAAGGCCGCGAGTTGCTCGTTGGTGACGAAGTAGTGGAGGCTGACTTCATTGCCCTCGCGGATGACGACGATGTGATGCGGCAGGTTGCCGGTGGCTTCGTCGCGGGCCTGGAGGTAGTGCTCGAAGTCGCCACCGTGACGACGCACGATGTCGGCGAATTTGGCAACGGGAACGAGAAGATCGAGGATGGCCTTGAGCCGATCTGCTGCGAGCTTGCTGCCATCGGCGATGTTGCGCAGGCTGATTTCACCGGAGCCGAGTTCGAGCAGGATGGCGTCCATTTCGGCATCGCTCTGCACATACTCCTCGCGTTTTTTACGTGTCACCTGATACAGCGGCGGCTGAGCGACATAAATGTGGCCGCCCTTCATGAGTTCCGGCATCTGGCGGAAGAAGAACGTGAGCAGCAGAGTGCGGATGTGGCTGCCATCGACGTCGGCATCGGTCATGATGACGATCTTGTGGTAACGGAGCTTCTCGATGTTGAAGGAGCCTTCCACCTCGCTGTCGCCACCGATGCCGGTGCCGATGGCGGTGATCATGGTCTGCACTTCCTTGTTCTGAAGCACTTTTTCGAGGCGGGCCTTCTCGGTGTTGATGAGCTTGCCTCGGAGCGGCAGAATCGCCTGATTGTGGCGGTTGCGGCCCATCTTGGCGGAGCCACCGGCGGAGTCACCCTCGACAATGAACAGCTCAGTCTTCGCCGGATCGCGTTCGGAGCAGTCGGCCAGCTTGCCGGGCAGACCACCGCTGCTCATCGCGTCTTTGCGGATCGCTTCACGCGCCTTGCGGGCTGCCTCGCGCGATTTCGCGGCGATGATGATGTTCTTGATGATCTCGATCGCGGTATCGGGATTCTCGTCAAAGAAGCGCAGCAAGCCTTCATAGACGATGGAGTTCACCACGCCTTCGACTTCGCCGTTCACGAGTTTCACCTTCGTCTGCGAGTTGAAGCGCGGATTGGTCAATTTAACGCTCAAGACGCAGATCATGCCTTCACGGCAGTCATCGCCCTCAATGTCGGGCAGCTTGTCTTTGAAAGCCTTGGGGTTGGCGTTGATGTACTGCTTCACCGACTTGGTGAGCGCGGTTTTGAGGCCGCTGTAATGCGTTCCGCCGTCTGGATTCGGGATGGCGTTGGCAAAGCAGAGCGTCTGCTCGTTGAGGCCCTTGTTCCATTGCAGCACGCAATCGACGAGGATGAACTTCTTCTTGTCGTCGATTGGCACTTCTCGGCGTCCGGCGAGCGCCACGGGTTCGGGATGGATCTTGTCTTTGTCAGCCCCCATCTCGCGCACGAACTGCTTCACACCTTCTGCATAGAGAAGCACTTCCTGGCGCTGCGGCTCGCAGCGCTCGTCGGTGAGCGTGATCTTGATGCCAGGATTCAGGAAAGCGAGTTCGCGCAGGCGAACCAGCAAGCGATCAAACACATAAGCGGTCGTGATCGTGAAGATCGTGGCATCAGGGAAGAAGGAAATCTTCGTTCCTGTGGTCTTCGGATCATCGAGATCGCCGAGAACAGTCAGCGGCTCTGTCGTTTTGCCGCGCTCAAAGCCGATGGCATGGATTTTGCCATCGCGGAAGACCTCGCACTTGAACCAGTCGGACAGCGCATTGGTACACTTCGCGCCGACGCCGTGAAGGCCACCGGAGAATTCATACGCGCCGTCACCGAACTTGCCGCCCGCATGCAGGCTGGTCAGAACGAGTTCCACCGTCGGAATGCCCGCCTTGGGATGCATTTCCACCGGGATGCCGCGTCCGTCGTCCTGAATGGTGATGGAGCCGTCTGTGTGAATCGTGATCCAGACGTTTTTGCAATGACCGGCGAGATGCTCATCGATGGAGTTGTCCACGACCTCAAAAACGCAGTGGTGCAGGCCGCGCTCATCGGGATCGCCAATGTACATGCCGGGCCGAAGACGGACGGCTTCGAGGCCTTCGAGTTTCTGGATTTGGTCGGCACCGTAGGCCTGGTTTTCGGCCACACCGGTATTGAAAGCAGCGTTCTGCTCAGGAGACTGTTCGGACATAGGATTTGAAGGGCTGACCATCGACTGAATCCGTCCAAAAAACCGCTACCGGAAACGTGCTCGATGATGACCCGCTGAGACTAGCGAGATGGGGGGGCGAGCAAAGGGAATTTTGCCTCGAAACTCAGTCTTTTTTCAGCCCTCAAAACCTTTCAAGCCACGTCCTGCAAACCCAGCCTCTCGATGACCTCCGCCGGGAGATTGAGGCTCTCCCGCCACCTGGCAGACGCCCAAGTTTTCAAACACTGACTGGCACGACCGAAAACTTAAAATTTCCGCCAAATCGGGTCAAAAAAGTGGCGTACATCCACGGGCCGTGACAAGCAGAAGCGTGACAGCACCCCCTATCTTCAGCAACCTAGGACTTCTTGATGAGTTTGCCTCGCAACTATTTCACCCATGAGCAAGCTGCGCCGAATCTGTGTCTATTGCGGTTCCAATGCTGGAAACGATCCTACGCATCGCGCCGCCGCGCATGATTTGGGCGCGTTTCTGGCCCGCAGCGGCCTCGGTCTCGTTTATGGCGGCGGCAATGTGGGTCTGATGGGAGCCGTAGCTGATGGAGCACTCACAGAAAATGGCGAAGTCATCGGGGTGATCCCCCAATCGCTGATGGAAAAAGAACTCGGCCACGGCGACGTCACGGAACTGCATGTCGTGACCAGCATGCACGAGCGAAAGCAACTGATGGTCGATTTGAGCGATGGCTTCATCGCGCTGCCCGGTGGTTTCGGCACTTTAGACGAGCTGTTCGAGACACTGACCTGGCTGCAGCTCTCGTTTCACGACAAACCGGTCGGCCTGCTCAACGTCGGCGACTTTTTCGACGGCCTGATCGAGTTCATCGCCCACATGAGCCGCAGCGGCTTTCTCAAACCCGAACACGCCAAGTGCGTGCTCGTCGAAAACGAACCAGCTCAACTGCTGGCAGCCATGGAATCCTTCCGCCCGCCGGATCTGGGTAAATGGATCGAAAAAATGGCCGCCGAGGCTCGCTAGGACAGCTTGTTTTTGAAGTCCGCGTAACCGAAGCGCCGCACCACACGGTATTCCTGCGTGGCCGGATCGTAGATGGCAATGTCAGGATGCGGCACGCCGTTGAAAGTCGTCGTCTTGACCATCGTGTAGTGCGCCATGTCGGCAAAGACGAGCCGCTGGCCAACCTTGAGTGGCTCAGGGAACGAAAAGCCCGTCAGCACATCGCCCGCCAGGCAGCTCATGCCGCCCATCTTGTATTCGTGCGGGAACTCACCCGGCAAACCCGCGCCGAAAATGCGCGGACGATACGGCATCTCCAGGCAGTCCGGCATGTGCGCCGTGGCGGAGAGGTCGAGGATGGCGGTAGGCAGCACATCACACGCGTATTCATTAGATTCCTCGTCATCGAGCAGGTCTTCAGCGTTCACGCCCAGGATGTGGATGTCGATGGGAAAGATGACCCCCTTCTCATCTCGCAGCATGTTCGCAGGGCGCGCATCCGCGAGTGTGATTCCATCAATGGAACGGAAGTAGGTGTTTTCGCGCTTCTTGATGAAGCCCTGACCGCTGAAGTAAGCGTCGATTTGCTCATCCGAGGCCTGTTCGGCGGCAATGAACGGCTGGCTGGTCAAAAAAACCAGTCCATCCGGCTCCTGGACAACCCCTTCGAAACACCACTCAAATCCAAGCAACACATCATAAGCCAGCAGATTTTCCAAGTAGGCCGATGCCTGGCCCCGTGCGCCGAAATTCGGCGGCGTCGTCAGCTTGATCACCCGGTTGCAGGCTTGGTCGAGGAGCACTTCATGCTCCGCACCGCCTTCGAGCTGGGCAAAACTCGCCGTGCGGACTTCAAACACCGAGGGAGAAATCAGGCAGCCGTTGGCTTGCGCCCACGCAAGAATCGATTCGGTCTCGGCACGGAGCCGTTCCGCCGCATCTGCGCGATCATTTCTTCGCGCGTCATCTTGGAGGCGGCGATAGAGTTCTCGCGCAAGGCTTCTTGCATCGCCTGGCGTGCGATAGGAGAAAGAATCGGCTGGGGCTTGGACATGATGAAAGGTGGTTTGGAGTTTGGAAATGGCAACCGGCGTTTTGTGAGCACCGACGATGTCCTGCACCTCGGTGACGAGGTAGCCGGTGTTCAGGCCAGCGGCTTCACCCGGCTCGATATAGACTTCCTTGCCCCACCTCTCACGGAAGGTGCGCAGGACTCGGATGAGGCGCTCCACGTCGTAATCTTTGCGGGTGATGTGATGTCCACCGCCCATGTTCACCCACTGCACCTGCTCCAGCAGGCGGGGAAACCGCACTTCGACGGCGGCCACGGTGCGTTCGAGCACGTCGGAGTCCTGCTCACAGAGTGCATGAAAGTGCAAGCCTTCGACACCGGTCAGATCCTCGCCCTCCAACGCTACAGCGCGAATGCCGAGACGGCAACCTGGCGAGCACGGGTCGTAGAGCGAGACTTCGACCTCAGAGTGCTCAGGATTCACGCGAATGCCGGGACTTGGGGCATGTCCCACTGCCTTCGCTGCATCGAGCATCGGCTTGAACTTCCGAAACTGGGCCAGCGAGTTGAAACTGAGGTGATGGGCGATGGGAATGATCTGCCGCATCTCCGCTTCTTTGAGCGCAGGTGCATAGACATGCACCTCCTTGCCAAATTCTTGTGCCAGCAGCGCCTCATTCAATCCGCTGGCACAGCAGCCACTCAAATACTCGCGCATGATCGGGAACACGCTGAACATCGAGAAGCCCTTCAAGGCCAGCAGCACCTTCGCGCCGGATTCACGCTGCACCTGCGCGAGTTTCTCCATGTTTTTGCGCAGCAGCGCCACATCCACCACGTAGGCGGGCGTTTCGATGGCGTTGATGTCGAAGGCCGGGAACGGCTGCTCGTAAACGTGGGAAGGCGTGAGGTCGGAGGAGGCCATGGAGGGAAATGACGAAGGTGGAATATCGAATGCAGAATGACGAATGAAGCCCGAATGCCTAACCTTGATTGACGAGCTTCAGGACGAAGAATTGTTTTTCGTCATTCTGGTTTCGTCATTCCTTAGCGCACCACACGCGCACCACCGCCGCCCATCGTCTTTTCGACTTCCTTGCGGGTCGCCATCGAGGTGTCGCCGGGAGTGGTGGAGGCGAGCGCCCCGTGGGCGGCACCGTATTCGACGGCCTTTTGTGCGTCGTTGAACTCCATGAATCCGAACTGCACGCCGGAAGCGAAGCTGTCGCCGCCGCCGACGCGGTCGAGGATTTCGAGGTCAGGATACTTGCGGCTCTCGTGGAATTGACCTTCATGCCAGAGGATGGCGGACCAGTCGTTGACGGTAGCGGTCTTCACGCCGCGCAACGTAGTGGCGGCTACCTTGAAGTTCGAGAATTCCTTCACCGCCGTCTCGATCATGGCCTTGAAGGCATCGAGCTCAATGTTGGAGATGTTGTGGTCCACGCCTTTGACCTCGAAACCGAGGGAGGCGGTGAAGTCCTCCTCGTTGCCAATCATGACATCGACATACTTTGCGATCTCGCGATTGACCTCCTGCGCCTTCTGCAGGCCGCCGATGGTCTTCCAGAGCGAAGGGCGATAATTCAAATCGTAGCTGACGATGGTGCCGTACTTGTTCGCGGCCTTCACGGCTTCAACGGTGAGTTCAGCGGTCGTGGCGGAAAGCGCGGCGAAGATGCCGCCTGTGTGGAACCAGCGGACGCCGAGTTTGCCGAAGATGTGCTCCCAGTCGATGTCGCCCGGCTTGAGCTGCGAAGCGGCCGTGTTGCCGCGGTCAGGGTTGCCAACGGCACCACGGATGCCGAAGCCGCGCTCGGTGAAGTTGAGGCCGTTGCGCACGGTGCGGCCGATGCCGTCATCGGCACGCCACTGGATGAAGTCGGTCGCGACGCCGCCCTGCATGATGAAATCCTCAATGAGATGACCGATCTCGTTGTCCACGAAGGCGGTGACGACGCCTGTCTTGTAGCCAAAGCATTTCCGCAGGCCGCGCGAGGTGTTGTACTCACCTCCGCCTTCCCAGGCTTTGAATTCACGGGCGGTGCGGATGCGGCCTTCGCCGGGATCGAGACGGAGCATGACTTCGCCGAGCGAGATTTGATCGAAGGCGCAGGATTCGCGGGGTTTGATGGAGAGGCTCATGGTTTGGAAAAGGGATGATGGTTGGATGAAGGAAACTGCAAATCAGAACGGGTTGGCACGGGCGATGGGCTCCTTCCCCGCAAGGAATCGCGTGAGATTTTCCACGGCGCAACTGGCTTGGCGCTGCACGCTTTCGTGGGTGCGGCTGCCGATGTGCGGTGTGAGCACGGTGCCAGGGAGACCGAGAAGCGGATGATCGGCGGGCGGCGGCTCCTGGTCGAGCACGTCGGCGCCGTAGCGGATTTTGCCAGCCTTGATGGCCTCGACGAGTGGGGCGAGTGAGATGAGTTCGCCTCGTCCGGTGTTGACGATGACGGCACCGGGTTTGAGAAGGCCGATGCGGCGGGCGTCGATCAAGCCCTTGGTCTTTTCGGTGAGCTTGGTGTGGAGAGAGATGAAGTCCGCCTGCTTGAGGCCCTCGTCGAGGTCTTCGACGCGCTCCAGATCATACCAACGGGCGAAATCTTCCTCCCAGTAGTTGGCGTAAACGAGAACGCGCAGGCCGAAGGCGCGGGCGCGGATGGCGACTTCCTTGGAGATGCGTCCGAGGCCCACCAGCAGCAGCGTTTTGCCACAGAGTTCGTTGCCGGTGATGCGCGTCCAGTTACCGGCAGCGACGTGATTGGCTTCAACCACGAGGTTGCGCACGACGGCGAGCAGGAGAGCGAATGTGTGCTCGGCGACAGTGGTGTGGTTGACGCCCGGCGTGAAGAGAACAGGCACCTTGAGATCGGTGGCGGCCTTCAAGTCGATCTTGTCGAGGCCGATGCCGTATTTGGAGATGACCTTGAGGCGCGGCAGGGATTTCTGAATGACGGCACGGGTGAAGGCATCGTCACCGCAAAGATAGGCGTCGAAGTCACCAGCCAGCTCAAGCATGCGGCTCTCGGGCAGCGGCCCACGCTCACGGACGATCTCAAATCCGGCCTTGGCCAGCATGTCGTGGTGAATGCCGGGCGTGTCCTGGAATGACGTGGTGGTGAGGAGGACGCGGGGAGAACTCATGAAGAAAAAGTGGTTGGATTCAGTGTTTTGCGGGGTGCCATCGTGGCGGGGAGCAGGCATGCCGCAAACACGATAACAAAAAAAGTGTTTTTCAACCTTGCGTCCATTTCTCCCGAGTTTCTCAACTGCGTCCTGGAACGATCATTCACTCCGCGCTGGCGTTTGCGGCGCATGACGTTAGTTTATCATCATGATTCGCCACTTTTTCGCCTCCCTGATCCTCAGCACCGCCGCTTTCGCCCAAACCTCCGCCCCGGCTGAGCTTAAGCCGTGGAACCATCACGCGTTCGACTTTGAAACCGGCATGCTGTGGAAAGTCGCTGGCGACACCACCTTCAATTACCGCATCGTGCCGTTCATGGTCTCCTGGCGCACCCCGGAGGTGTTTGGCTTTGACTTCGCCAACGGTTCAAAGCTGACGTTTCGCAACAAGCTCACCGCGATGGCGAACTGGTTCGAGGATGGATCAGAAAATCGCTACCTCGGCCTTTCCGGCGCGCCTTCCATCGAATGGTGGGACTCGAGCGCGACGTGGAGCATTTTCGGCTCCATCGGCGGTGGTTTCGGCCTGGTGGACTCACAGAGCGCCCCCGGCGGTCAGGGGCAGGACTTCACGCTGAATTGGTACGGTCAGCTTGGTGTGTCGCGAGTCCTGACGGATTCGTGGTCCCTCCGCGCCAGCGCCATGTTTCAGCATCTCTCAAACGGCGGAGCAACCACTCCCAATCCTGGCCTCGACGCGCTGGGCTTCACGTTCGGTGTCAGTCGCAGTTTCTAAAAAAGAATCAGCGCAGTGCGCCGACACCGCCTTCAAGCTTGAAGAGCTGATCCACTTCCGCGTCGGTCAAGGCACGATCAAAGACGGCCAGATCGTCCTGATGACCCACATACGAAGCTCCCAGCACCAGCGCCACGCTTGCGGGCTCCCAGCCGAAGGTCAGATCCCAGTTCTCGATGCGGCCTTGCAGCTTGCCGTTGATGTAGAGGCTGCCGCCCGGCTTCGCCGCCTTGTTGTTCACGTTTGAAAGCGTGAAGGCCACATGCGTCCATGTCTCGCGGCTGAAGGGCGCGTTCGCCACCTGCACCATCGGCCGCTTCTCAAAGGGAATGTCCGCCCACTGCACATTCGTGGGGTTCCAAATCTCAAACAACGGGCGAATGGCATAGCGGAAGAAGCGCGGTGACTCATCCTTCGACCACTCCAGGAAAATAAAGCCCTTCTTGCCATCATCACCCACGATCTGCACCGGATCGCAGTAGCCAGGCTCCAGATCCTCGTCCGGTGTAAGCTTCAGCCATGTGGACACTGTCGCGCTCCAGCTCTTGTCGTTGTAGCTCAGCACGTTCACCCCGCTGAACTGAGGCCGCGTGACACCCTTCTTGGGAAAATGCAGACAAGAGCCGAATTTCCCTGCGCCAGAAGCCAGCTTCACGTCGTCGTTGAACACGCAGGGCACGAGATCCTTGCCCTTCTTGATCACACAGGTTTTGTCGCCCTTGCTGAAGTCGGCGTTCAGTCCCGCATCGAACGACGCATGGAAAGTCAGCGATGACTTGAGTGCTTCCTGGGCAAGAAGCGGCGAGGCAAGACAGAGAAACAGGGCGAGTGATTTCATGGCGGTGTCTGCCAATACGCGACCTCGGGGCGTTCTCGTGCGCAGGTTCCGTCTGTTCTACGGATTCATCCACGTTTCAAAGGCCGCGTCCACGCGCCGCAGCATCTCGGCGTTGTCACGCTTCGCATCCGTGAACTTGGCCCAGGCGTTCGGGTCCGTATTCTTGCCCGTGCCCTCATACTCTGCAATGAACTCCTCCACCAAAGCACCCTGTCCCGCAAATTGCTCCCTCAGATGTGCTTTGCAGGTCGTTCCGATCAGGTTCTGGCGGTTCTTGGTTCCGATGCTCATGGTAAATTACTATTAGAGCGTGTTATGAACTTGGAAGCAACAAAGTGCCTCCTCAAAAACAGAGGCGTGCAGCGTGTTAATAGAATGCATAACAAAAAGGGCCATGCCGAAGCGTGGCCCTCGTGGGGAGTGATGAGGGAACGGACTGGAAAGTCCGTTCTACGCTGGCTTAAACCGTGCCGAAGATGGTCTTGCCGGTGCTGCGGAGATCGTCGCAGGCCACTTTCATGCGCTCGCAGAGACCTTGCTCGCCTTTTTTGAGATAACCGCGTGGATCGTAGGCTTTTTTGTCGCCGACTTCGCCGTCGATCTTGAGGACGCCGCTGTAGTTCTTCATCATGTGGTCCACGATGGGGCGGGTGAAGGCGTACTGGGTGTCGGTGTCGATGTTCATCTTGATGACGCCGTAGTCCAGGGTCTCGCGGATTTCCTCCAGCGGGGTGCCACTGCCGCCGTGGAAGACGAGGTCCATCTCGGCTTTCTCGCCGTACTTGGCAGTGACGGCTGCCTGGCCGTCCTTGAGGATGGTGGGCTTGAGTTTGACCGCGCCGGGCTTGTAAGCACCATGCACGTTGCCAAAGGTGGCGGCGAACATGAAGCGACCGATGCCGTTGAGGGCCTCATACACGGTGAGCATGTCCTCAGGAGTGGTGTAGAGCTTATCATTGGCGACGCCAGAGGTGTCGTGGCCGTCTTCCTCACCGCCGACGACGCCAGCTTCGATTTCGAGGATGATGTCGAGCGCGGCGCACTGCTGGAGGAGGTCTTTGGAGACCTTCATGTTCTCCTCAAGCGGCAGCTCGGAGCCGTCGAACATGTGGCTGTTGAAAAGATTGCCTTTGCCAGCGGCGCGGCGGGCGGCGGTGGCGGAGAGGAGAGGCTTGAGGAACTTCTCGACGTTCTTCGGGTGGCAGTGGTCGGTGTGGAGGGCGACGAGGACGTTGTAGCGCTCCGCAAGGATGTGTACGGCCTCGGCGAGGACGATGGCACCGAGGGCCATGTCTTTAACGGAGGTGCCGGAGGCGAACTCACCACCGCCGGTGGAGACCTGGATAATGCCGTCGGACTTGGACTCCGCGAAGGCCTTCAGCGCACCGTTAATCGTGGGGAGGGAGGTCACGTTGATCGCGGGATAAGCATAACCGCCTTTTTGGGCGGCATCGATCATGGCACGGTATTGGGCGGGGGTGGCGACGGGCATCTTAGGGTGTGTGTGTTTGGGAGTTGAGTTTCCGATGGGAGCAAGATTCGGGCCGGGTGCAAGGAAGGCTTCGCCTTCGATGTTCCAGGTTCGATGTTCGGAGTCCAAAGTTTGCCCGATGCTCTGTCTCACTCGCCGGTTGACGCCGAACCTTTAAGGTCTTTTAACTAGCGTCACTTTATTATCCGCCATGCCGCCTCTTGAATCATTCCTTTCCCCCGGTCTGCGATATGGGCTGGAACACGGCAGCCTGACGTGCTGGATCATCTGCGGCGTGCTGGCGCTGCTGTCCATCACCAGTTGGGCGGTGATCCTGAGCAAGCGGCTGCTGCTGTCCCGCGTGCAACGCGCGAACCTTTCCTTCCTGCGCGAGTTCCGCGAAAGCAATCATCCGCTGGAGATGTTTCAAAAGCGCGAGCATCACGAGTTCGCCGCGTTTTATCACATCTACCACGCCGCCTGTCGTGAGCTGGCGTGGTATCTCCTCGGAGAGGACGAGCCGGGGGACAAATTTGAGGTGCGGCTGCAAGGTGCGGGGCGCATCACTCCCTCTCAAATGAGCGCGGTGCAGAACGCGATGGAGCGCAGCGTGGCCGAGGCGGCGCTGCGGCTGGAGGCGCGCATGGGCTGGGCGGCAACGGCTTTGAGCGCGGCACCGCTGCTGGGCCTGCTGGGCACGGTGTGGGGCCTGCTGGATGCCTTTAGCACGATGACCAGCACTGACGCGACCCTCGCCGCGCTGGCACCGGGCGTGACGACCGCGCTCGTGACCACGGTGCTGGGCCTGCTGGTGGCGGTGCCGAGCCTGCTGGGCTACAACGGCCTGGTGAACCGCATCCGCGGCATGGTGGTGAGGCTGGACAATTTCGCCAGTGAGCTGAGCGCGGCGCTGGACCGCGCTTTTGTGGATCATCGCTTCACCAACGAGACGCTGCCCAGCATGGGATCACTGGGCGTGCCCACGATGCCGACCTTCAGCGGCGTGGGCGCGGGTCCGTTGCACGTCATCGCCACGCGCGCATGAAACGCATTTCCAACCAGCGCCAGCTCCGCCTGATCAACGAGATCAGCATCACGCCATACCTGGATGTGGTGCTGGTTCTGCTGTTTGTCTTCGTGCTGGCCGCGCCGCTGGTGAAAACCCATCCCTCATGGCTGCCAGCCGCCAAGTCGTCCGCACCTTCGACCACCGCCGCTCCGGCTGAAAAAACCACGCTGCTCGTCAACCGTGATCTTTCCGTGACCCTGAACGGCGCGATGCTGGCGCGCGCCGCCCTGCCCTTCTCCTTGAAACAGATCGCCACGCGCGCACCGGACACCGGTGTGGAAGTGCGCATGCACCACGATCTTTCAGTGCAGCAGCTCGTGGAAATCATGAGCGTGCTCGAAGAAGCCGGGATTCAGAAAACCGCCGTGACGACACATGCGAACGAGCCTTGACCTGCCATGAAACGCAGCCGCCCCACCACGCTGGAGCCGATCTCGGCGTCGATGTTCGTCATCGTGACGCTGCATGTGGCGCTCGCAGGCGGCCTTTGGTGGTGCTGGCGTGACTATTCCGCCAGCCACAAGGAGCCACGGCTCACCTGGATGACGCCTGCGGATTTCAAGTCTTCTACGCCCGGCACCGCGCCCATCATCATCGCCCCTCCTGCCGTGGCCTCATGGGAAACGAAGGGGAAGACCGTGCCTGCGCCCAAATCCACGCCGCAGGCCGTCAAAGAGGAGCCAGTGCAGAAGGCGGTGCTCGTCGCCGCGCCACCTGAGCCACCCCGCATGGAACCCGTGCCCAATGCCAATGAAGCGGGAACACCTCTCTTTGCTCCCGCCACACCAGCCCCGAAGCCTTCCGCGAACCGCAGCATCACCCTGCGCCGGGTGATGGAAAAACCACGCCTCGCAGCCGCGCCGGGAGCCCCCGCACCGCCGATGTCCAGCCCCACGCTCCTCGACATCGCCCGCCTGAACACCCTGCGCACCGCGCCCGTGGTGCCAGCCCCTGGAGTCGTTCACACAGACGACGAGATCAATCTCGACGAGGTCGATGAGGCGCTGAACACCGCCTTTCTCACCCACTGGACCGCTCCGCCCATCACCGTGGTGCCTGCGGCGCAGCGTGAGGCGCGGCTGAACATCTCCATCGGACGCGACGGCACCGTGCTCAAATCACAGATGAGCAAATTCTCCGGCTCGCACGATCTTGACCAGTCCATCATCCAGGCCGCCGCGCAGGTGAAAAAAATATCTGTCACACTGCCTTCAAATTTTTCCAAAGAGAGCTACGGTCTGGAGTTGAACTTCCTCCTGCTCCCCTGATCGCCCCACATGAACCCACGCGCCCTCTTGTTCATCCTCAGCCTCGCCATCACTGGTGCGCAGGCTGAGGAACGCGGTGGCATTTTCGGCACGCTGAAAGGATGGGTGGGGGCCATTCCCGGCCTCGGTGGCAAAAAGTCGGAGGAAACGCCGCAGAAAATCATGACGCGCATCCGCGTCACCCCTTTCACCGGCGGCACCGGGGCCAGCGCGGAGGCGGCCTTGCGCAAGGAACTGCTCGCCTCGCGTGAATTTTTCGTGGCCGGACCGGATGAGAAGGCGGAGTTCACCCTGGGCGGCTCCTCCAGCGGAGGGCGCGTCAACGGCCGCCTGCTCGACGTGAAAGGCAAGGAACTCTTCCAGCGCACTTACGCCGCGCCCGGCCTGGATGAAAACCTGAAGGCCTTCGCTGATGATGTCATCTTCACCATCACCGGCCGGCCCGGCCTGGCCACCAGCCGCATCGTTTTCGTCAGTGACCGCTCCGGGCGCAGGCAGATCTACATCTGCAATGCCGAGGGCGGCGAAGTCAATCAGGTCACCCATGACCGTCATGGGGCGGTTTCGCCCACGCTCTCGCCGGACTCCTCGCTCGTGGCCTTCACCGGCTACAGTAGCGGCTTTCCAGTGGTGAACCTGCTTGATCTCCACGCTGGCTGGGAGCGTGGCGTCACCGACACGCCCGGCACCAGCTTCGGAGCAGCTTTTTCCCCAGATGGCACCCACCTCGCCGTGGTGATGAGCTTTATCGGCAATCCTGAGATCTTCGTGAGCGATCTCAACACCAACACCGCCTCCTGCATCAGCGACTCCATCGGCGCGCCAGCCAGCCCCTCCTGGCATCCTGAAGGCAAGCAGATCGTCTTCTCGAACGACGACGGCAGCGGGCCGAAGCTCAACATCGTCGAGGTACCGCAGAAAGAAGGAGCGCCCTCCCGCCTCTTCCGCTGGCGCACCGGCTACCACTTCTGCACCGACCCCGAGTGGTCGCCAGATGGCCGCCAGATCGCCTTCACCACGCGCAAAAGCGGCGAGTGGGCGGTGGCCGTCAAGCCCTACCCCAACGGCGGCTCACGCATCATCCAGGGTGGCGGCGCACAGCATCCTTCCTGGAGTCCGAACGGCCAGTTCATCACCTACGTCCAGCATGGCGGGTTGTTTGTGCATGACGTGCGCAGCGGCAGCCGCCGCCAGATTCTCAAAGGCTATGGCCGCATCTCCGAACCCCGCTGGATGCGATGACACATTCGACACCAACTCTCAGCGCAAGGCCAGTGATCCTCGATGCTCGATGCTCGATGCTGGATGCTCGATCCAGCATCCAGCATCTAGCATCCAGCATCTTGCTGCTCGTTCTTTCCTCCTGCTCCAGCCTCTCCTTCCTGACCAATCCAGCCTCTGAGGCCGTCGTCTATGCCCTCGGGCCGCGTGAAGGCCACACTTCGCCTCTGGGAGCCGACCTCAAGCCCGCCTGCCCCGCCCTCGTCTTCGACGGCGATGGCTTCAAGCTCAGCGCCGCTCATGAAGGCGCCATTCGTGGCGTCGTCACCGAACTGGGAGGCAACAAGAAGACGCGTCTGCTCATCGCCGGTTACGCGCAGCCCGACCTCCCGCACGACCACGCCCGCTCCCTCTCCGAACGTCGCGCCCAGGCCGTGCGCCAGCGCTTGATCGAGTTCGAACTCGATCCCTCCAAGATTCAGACCGTCGGCTTTGGCAATGACTTCTCCCCCTCCGGCCCCTCCTCCGGCGTCGTCGTCATCTACCGGCAATAGCACACTGAACTTTTGAACTCTGAACCTTGAACTCTTTCATGGTGAAACCCGAACCCATCTCCAACCACGTTTCCGTCTGGGGCGAAGGCCCTATCTGGCACCAAGACCGCCTGCTCTACGTCGATATCGAGACGCACAAGATCATCGCTTTCACGCCAGCAACGGGTGAGGAAAAAATCTGGGACGTCGGCCAGCGTGTCGGCACCGTCGTTCCGCGCGTCCAAGGCGGCCTCGTCTGGGCCGGAGATGACGGCTTTTTCTTCCTCAATGAAGACACCGGCCTCAGCACCCCCATCGCCAATCCTGAGCCGGATCTGGCTGACAATCGCTTCAACGACGGCAAATGCGATCCCGCCGGTCGTTTTTGGGCCGGTACCATCAATCTGAAAAAGCAGCCAACAGCCGCGCTCTACTGCTTGCACACCGACCTCCGTGTCGAAAAGAAATTCTCCCCCGTCACCAACTCCAACGGCATCATCTGGAGCCGTGACAGCGGCACGATGTTCTACATCGACACCCCCAGCAAAAAAATCCGCGCCTTCGACTTCGACGCCGCCACCAGCGCCATCACCAACGAGCGAGTCATCTGGGACACCAGCGCCGATGCCTCGGTGCCCGATGGCATGACCATCGACAACCAGGATCGGCTCTGGATCGCCTTCTGTCACGGTGCCAAGGTAGTCTGCTTTGACCCCGCCACGAAAAAGATCGAGCAGCAGATCGACTTCCCCTGTGTCGAAACCACCGCCTGCGCCTTCGGCGGCCCTGATTTGCAGGATCTCTACATCACCACCGGCCTCAAGCCCGGCCTGGAAGAACCTCTCGCAGGTCGTCTCTTCGTCTGCCGTCCGGGTGCCACGGGCGTACCTTCGTCGGCCTTTGGTGGCTGATCTGGCAGCGGGCAATGTATCCGCATCGCAAGAGCCAGATAAGCGCCAACTGCGGACCAAGAACCCACCTTGCATCCCCACCTCTCACCGCTAAAGGAAACAGGTGCGCATCATCTCCGGCACAGCAGGCGGGCTTGCCCTTGAAGTCCCGAAAACCGTCACACGGCCCACGCAGGATCGTGTGCGGCAGGCTGTGTTCTCGATGCTCGGCGAGCTCGTTCCAGGTGCGCATGTGCTCGATCTGTTCGCTGGCACGGGGGCCATCGCCCTGGAATGCCTGAGTCGTGGGGCCGCGTCCGCCATGATGGTGGATGAAAACAAAGGCGCGTGCGATGTGATCCGCCGCAACATCGCCAAAACCAAGCTCACCGGTGCCACTGTGCGTCAAAGCGATGTCTTCCGCCTGCTGCCGCTGCTCAAAAGCGATGGCAAGCAGTTCGATCTCATCTTCGCCGACCCGCCGTACACGCATTGCGATGCGGACACGGATTTCGTCGCAAAACTGCTCGCCGATGAGGCCCTGCCCGCGCTGCTGCATGCGGAGAGCCACCTCATTCTCGAAAGTCACCACTTCAACCGCGAAACCAAAAGCTGGCCCGGCTGGGAGGTGCTGACCGACCGCAATTACGGCTCCACCCGCATCGTCTGGCTGCGCAAACTCCCGCATGGCATCGAAAGCCCTTAGCCTCACTCTCTACAATCTGGCGCTGCCCCTGGGTCTCGTCTGCATGCTGCCCGGTGCCATCGTGAAAATGCGCCGTCGCAATGGTCACTGGCGTGATCTAGCGCAACGCGTGGGTTGCTTCGATGAGGACACGAAAAAGGCCATCAACGCGCTTCCTCAACGCGAACGCTTCTGGGTACATGCCGTGAGCGTCGGTGAAGTCGGCGTCGCGAAAAAACTGATCGCAAGGCTGCTCAAAACCCACGCCGATCTCGGCATCGTGCTCAGCACCACCACACCCACCGGCCACGCGCTCGCCGCCGAGCTTGCGGCACAGCATTCTGGCCGAGTCGTCGCCATTTTCAGCCCCGTCGATCTTCCAGGCGTTGGCCGTCGCATGCTGGAGAGCATCCAGCCCAGGCAGCTCGTGCTCGTGGAGGCCGAAGTGTGGCCCAATCTGACTTCTTCGGCCGCACGTCTCGGCATTCCCGTCTCCCTCGTCAACGCACGGCTCTCCCCGCGTTCTGAACGTCGCTATCGCAAGTTCCGCCGCTTCGTCGCCCCTATCTTCGGCATGCTGAAACAGATTCTTGTGCAGGAAGAGGACGACATCGCCCGCTGGGAAAGCTTCGGCGTCGAGCGCGACCGCATCCACCTCACCGGCAGCATCAAATACGATCCCGAAGGAGCCACCGTCCCCGCTGCAAAGATCGACGAACTGCGTGCTGTGCTCACGCAAACCGGCATCGCATCGACACAGCCCATCCTCCTCGCCGCCAGCACGCATGCAGGCGAGGAAATCGAGTTCGCCCGTGTCTTCCAGCGCCTGCGTGAGAAAATCCGCGATCTCGCGCTGCTGATCGTGCCGCGTCATGTCGAGCGCCGTGCTGAGATCACCACCGCGCTCAAAACCATCGGCCTTTCCCCTGCCCTGCGTAGCATTTCCGGCTCACGCGTCGATTCAAACGCGCCCGTCTTCGTCATCGACACCACGGGCGAACTCGCCGCCTGGCAGCACCTCGCCACGCTGGTTGTTGTTGGCAAAAGTTTCCTCGCTGAAGGCGGTCAAAACCCCGCCGAGGCCGCGCTGGCGCAGAAGCCCGTTCTCTTCGGCCCGCACATGGAAAACTTCACGCCGCTCGTCGATCTTCTCCTCAAGAGAAAAGGCGCGCAGCAGGTCGCGGACTTTGATGCACTGACCTCCGCCTGCCTTGCCTTGCTGCAAGACCCGTCAAAGGCCGAGCAAATGGCCCAAGCAGGCCACCAGGCGCTGAAAGCACACGAAGGCGCCACGCAGCGCAGCGCCGCACGCCTGCTGAGCTGAGAGCGACAAACCTTCCTGGCTGGCGGCGTAGTAAGCGCACGCCATGAACATCCTCAGCCGCCGTTCCTTCCTCGCCACCAGCCTCAGCACCCTCGCCTCACGCGGTTTCGCGCAGACCGAGGCCGCTGCCGAGCCGGTGATCGACATCCATCAACACATGAACTACCACCTGCGCACGGACGCGCATCTGGTGCTGCATCAAAAGGCGATGGGCGTGACGAAATCCATCATCCTGCCCGGCGGCACGATGGTCAACCGGCCCTCAACCCATGAAGGCCGCTCCAACGGCCTCGCCGCCAAATGTCTCGGCACCGCCTGGGCGCGTGACTTTGCCCAGGCACGACCTGAGTCTTATCTCTGGGCCTGCAATGAGGTGACGGACCTCGGCTCCGCCCCGGCTGAAATCGAGATGTGGCTCAAGCAGGGCGCGTGCATGATCGCCGAGCAAAAGTTCAAGGTGGAGTGCGACTCGCCCGAGAGTCAGAAACTCTACGAACTGGCCGCCGCCTACAACGTGCCCATCCTCCTGCACTTCCAGCATCAAACCTACAACCTCGGCTACGACCGTTTCCACACGATGCTGGCCAAGTTCCCCAAGACCATCTTCATCGGCCATGCGCAGGCGTTTTGGGGGAACATCGACAAGAACCACGATCAAAAAGTCAACTACCCGAAGGGCAAGATCACCCCCGGCGGCCTGACGGACCGTTACCTCGCCGATTACCCGAACATGTTTGCCGACATGTCCGCTGGTAGCGGCCTGCTGGCGCTCACGCGCGACGAGGAGCACACCACCGCGTTCTTTGAGCGTCATCAGGACAAAGTCCTCTACGGCAGCGACTGCGCCGACCACTTGGGCCGCGGTCCCGGCTGCCAGGGAGCCGCCACCCTCGCCGCCATCCGCAAACTCGCGCCGAGCAAGGCCGTGGAGCGCAAAATCCTCTTCGAGAACTCAAAGATGCTCTTCCGTCTGGCTTAAAACAGCGCTCCGGCTTCTTGCGCCCTGCGTCTGGCTCGCTCTACATGCTGCGGTGAACCCCGCGCTCAACGAACCTGACTCGCCCTTCGATCTCGCCCTGCGTCCGGGCGATTTTGCCGAGTTCCACGGCCAGACGAAGGTCAAGGAGCAGCTCCTGGTCATGGTCGAGGCCGCAAAGATGCGCGGCGAGTCGCTGGACCACGTCCTGCTCTGCGGCCCGCCCGGCCTGGGCAAGACCACGCTCGCCAATCTCATCGCCAACTCCGTCGGCACAAAGCTGCACACCACCAGCGGCCCGCAGATCGAACGCGCGGGCGATCTCGCCGGCATCCTGACCAATTTGCAGGAGCGCGACATTCTCTTCATCGACGAAATCCACCGCCTGCACCCCAGCATCGAGGAGTACCTGTATCCTGCCATCGAGGACTTCCGGCTCGACATCATCATCGACCAGGGGCCGAAAGCGCGCACCATCCGGCTCGATCTGCCGCCCTTCACGCTCGTCGGTGCCACCACCCGCGCCGGAAAGCTCACCGCGCCGATGCGTTCCCGCTTCGGCATCCCGAACCGGCTTGATTACTACACGTCCGAGGAGATCCAGCACATCCTCATGCGCTCCGCCCGCCTCATGAATGTGCCCATCGAGGCCGCTGGCGCGCACGAGATCGCCCGCCGCTCGCGCGGCACGCCGCGCATCGCCAATCACCTGCTGCGCTGGGTGCGTGACTTCGCGCAGGTGAAGGCGCAGAATGTCGTCACCGAGGAAGTCGCCCGTCTGGCGCTCAGCATGCGCGACATCGACGAGTCCGGCCTCGACGAAATGGACAGCCGCATCCTGGAGACCATCATCGGCAAGTTCGACGGCGGTCCCGTCGGCATGGGCAGCGTCGCCGTCGCCGTGGGCGAGGACACCAGCACCCTGGAGGATGTGCATGAGCCTTACCTCGTCATGCAAGGCTACCTCAAACGCACCCCGCGTGGTCGCGTCGCCATGCCTGCGGCCTACAAGAAGCTCGGCCTGCCGCCGCCGGTGAAGACTCAGGCTGAGTTATTTTGATGTGATTTCGAGGTTGGTATCAGCAACGACGTTCCAGGGGGACAAAGCTCCACAAGATGAAGGAGCATGGCAAAGCAAGCCGCCCAATATCCCAGCGACCCGTTTGCCAAATGTCGATGAACGCTAGCGAGAGCAAGCCCGCGCCGATCATGCGGGCAGGAATCCGAAGCCCAGCACGCATCGGCCACCAATAGCTTTTGGAAGGCTTGCAATCGATGCCTGTGTTCTTGCCGCTCATAATCAATAGCTTTGTTTTTATCCTTAAAGCAATAGCGCGTAATCGTCGCCAAACCTTTCGCTCAGCTACGATTTTTCAGGACAGTGACATCTCGTGGAAGAACTAAAACGGTCGTATTCGAGGATTTCATCCCTGCCCTTGCACCTGTGTCATTCGTCATTCAGCATTCCTCAACATGTGGCAGGAACTCACCACCCTCTGGCAAAACATCCGCGACCCGGAGTACCTGCACCTGCTGCTGGAGCCGCTGCCGCTCTACGGACTGGGCCTCGGGCTGGTGTTTGTGATCGTCTCGCTCGTGTTCGGGGAAATAAAGA
>Ga0209573_1001495_pt1 | contig 35777 bp, 31 predicted proteins | sample TNRBio252014_DNA_FD_185870 | JGI IMG/M metagenome (GOLD analysis project Ga0209573, IMG submission 185870) | Wastewater treatment Type I Accumulibacter community from EBPR Bioreactor in Madison, WI, USA - TNR Reactor_6/25/2014_ DNA (SPAdes)... | ecosystem: Engineered > Bioreactor > EBPR >...
GACCGGCAGGCCCGTTGCGGCCGGGCGAGATCGTCGAGCTGCGCACACGCATTGCGCACCCGATGGAGACCGGCTACCGCCGCGACAGCGAAGGCCGGCTGCTGGCGCGCAACATCCTGCGCCGCTTCGAGTGCCGCGCCGAAGGTCGGCTGCTGTTCGCGGCCGACCTGCACGCGGCCATCGCCGCCAACCCCTACATCGCCTTCACGCTGCGTGCCGGGCGCGCGCTGGAGCTCGAGCTCCTGTGGCTGGGCGACCAGGGTTTCCGGCATGTCGAGCGGGTCCGGCTGCCGGTCGGGCCGTGACGGGGGGTGCGGTTGCGGTGGGCGGCCGGACAGCGCACCCGGGTCCGGCCGGCGCGTGGACGGTGCTGGCGGCCAGGGCGCCGGGACTGCGGTTCCTGGCGCTCATGCCGGCCCTGCTGGCCTTGCCACTTGCGCCGGCCGAAGCGGGAGGGGCGGCCGACACAAGGCGTTCGGGGTTCGAGCACATGTCGCCTGCCACGCAGGCGCTGCAGCGTGACGACAGCCTGAACCCGGCCTGGCTGTGGGTGGTCGACGGCCAGCGGCTGTGGACGCAGCCGGCCGGCGCCGCCGGGCGCGCCTGCGCCAGCTGCCACGGCGACGCCGCCGACTCGATGCGCGCTGTCGCGGCACGCTATCCCGCCTTCGACGAGCGCACCGGCCGGCCGGTGAACCTGGCCGGACGCATCGACGCCTGCCGGGTCCGGCACCAGCAGGCGGCCGCCGCGGGCGCGGAAGACAAGGCCTTGCTGGGGCTGCAGGCCTATGTGGCACTGCAGTCGCGCGGCCTGCCGATGGCGCCGCCGGCCGACGCGCGGCTGCAACGCTGGCGCGAGCAGGGCCGCGCACTGTTCACCCAGCGCCTGGGGCAGCTGGACCTGTCGTGCGCGATGTGCCATGACCGGCACGCCGGCCAGCGCCTGGGCGGCAGCACCATCCCGCAAGGCCACCCGACCGGCTACCCGCTGTACCGGCTGGAGTGGCAGGCGCTGGGGTCGCTGCAGCGCCGGCTGCGCAACTGCCTGGCCGGGGTGCGGGCGCAAGTGCCGGCCTTCGGCGACGAGTCCCTGATCGCGCTCGAACTGCACCTGGCCGAACGCGCCGCCGGCCTGCCGCTGGACGCTCCGGCCGTGCGCCCGTGAGCCGCATCCGGCGTGCCGGCGAGGCCGGATCGCGGCAAGCCCGCGGCGGCCTTCGGCCCGCCTGCGAAGCACTTCAGTCGGGCGCCGGCCGGTCCGGAGCCTGGCCGAGCCCGGCCAGGGCCATGGTCACCAGCCCGGCTTCGGCCTGCTCGCGCCCTTGCACCTGCAAGGCCGCCAGGCCGGACGCGGCGAGCCCCGTGGCGAGCAGGGCCAAGGTCGACTCGCGAACCACCTTCTCGACCGGATAGCGCCGCCCGCCCCGGTCGTGATAGCGCGCGTCAGCAGCGCCCAGCAGCTGCGCCGCCGCCTCGAGGCGGCCCGACTGCGCGCACAGCCACGCCAGCAGGTCGAGGCACTGCGCGAGCTCGACCCAGTCACGGCCCTGGCTGCGCGAGGCCTGCCAGGCGGTCTGCAACAACGGCAAGGCGTCGCCCGGCTGCTGCAGGCTCAGATGGGCTGCCGCCAGGTTCAGGCGCGCCATCTGCAGCAGTCCCAGGGCACGCCGCCCGCTCAGCTCCTGCACCAGCGCGCGGCCCCGTTGCACGGCGGCGGTCGCCAGGCCGGCGGCCAGTTCCATGTCGGCGATGTTGAGTCGGGTGGCATGGCTCGGGTCACCCGCTGCCAGGCTCCACGACAAGGCCTGCTTCAAGTCGCGCAGCGCCTCGTCCGGCTGGCCCCGGGCCATGGCCAGGAAGGCGCTGGCCCGCGGCAGAACCCGCCGACGCACCGCAGGCCAGTCGTCGCCCTCGAGTGCGCGCGCCTGGTCCAGCAAGGCCTGGGCCTGCGCGAACAGCCCGCCCGCCGCGCGCACGCGCGAGGCTTCGCACAGCGTGGCGTAGCGCAGGAAGCGGTCGTCGTCGGTGTCGCCCAGGCACTGCAAGCGCTGCAGCGCCCTGGTCGCCGCCTGCGGGCTGCGCTGGCTGCCCTGAAAGCCCACCAGACTCACCACCAGCCAGGCCCGGCAGGCCAGGCGGTCGTCGACGCACTCGGCGGCCTCGAGCTGTTCTTCGCAGGTGCGGACCGCCTCGCGGGTGTCGACATGGCGCGGGTCCGGCAGACAGTCCAGCAGCGCCCTGGCCAGCCCGAAGGCCAGCGCGCTTCGCCGCGTGGCGCGGGCAAAGGCCAGGCCCTGCAGGGCATCCTGGTGCAAGTGCGCAGTGTCACGGCGCCAGCCGTCCACGTCCTGGCGGCCCGCCAGCAGGGCCTGTCCGGCGAGCTCGAGCGCGCTGCGCACTGCCTGCGCATGGCGCTCTCGCACCAGCGCTTCTTCGCCGAGCCCGGCCAGCTGCGACAGCGCCAGCGCGCGCGGCGACTCGAGCAGCCGGTAGCGCGTGACGCCCAGGTCGTCGGTCACGACCACCTCGACCAGCGAGCGCTGCACCAACTGGTCCAGGGCATCCACGATCGGCCAGGGGTCGGCGTCGGCGCCGGCGATCTGCAGCACCATCTCGAGCGTCGCACTGCCGACCAGCACCCCCAGGCAGCGAAACAACTGCTGCTCGGCCGGGGCCAGCAAGCCGACACTCCACTCGAGCGCCGCGCGCAGGCTTTGCTGGCGCGGCGGGGCTTGCCGGTTGCGGCCCAGCCTGAGCAGCTGCAGCCGGTCGTCCAGCGCGGCCAGCAGGCGGCCCAGGCCCAGCGCCGGTGCGCGCGCCGCGGCCAGCTCGATGGCCAGCGCCAGCCCGTCGAGCCGGCGGCACAGCTCGATCACCAGCGGCACGTCGGCTTCGGCCAGCACGAAGCGGTGGTCGGCCGCGGCCGCCCGGTCGCAGAACAGCGCCACCGCGCCGAAGGTCTGCGCCTCGCGTGCCGGCAGCACGCCCTGGGGCATCGCCAGCGGCCCCAGGCGCAGCACACGCTCCGAGGCCAGGCGCAGCGGCGCCTGGCTGGTGACCAGCAGGCGCAGCCCCGGCGCCGCGTCGAGCAGGGCTTGCGCGAGCTGCGCCACCGCCTCGAGCAGGTGCTCGGCATTGTCCAGCGCGACCAGCATCTGCACCTCGCGCAGGGCGAGCGCCAGGTTCGCCATGGCATCGCCTGGCGGCAACGACAGTTCGAGCGCCGCGGCCACATGTGCGGCCAGCGCCTCGGCGGTCGACAAGCTGCCCAGCTCGACCCAGCACACCCCCTGGGCCAGGGTGCCGGCGCGCAGGCCCAGCAGCGCCCCGGCCAGCCTGGTCTTGCCGATGCCGCCCGCGCCGACGATGGTCACCAGCCGGTGCTGGTCGACCAGTGTGCCCAGGGCCGCCAGGTCATCGCTGCGGCCGATGAGCAGCGGCGGCAGCACCGGCAGGTGGGTCCGCAGCCCACGGGGCGCTGTCGGCGGCGACACCCCGGCGGCCGGCGGCGCCGTGCCCGCTGGCGCGACGAACCGGTAGCCGCGACCGGGCACCGTGAGCAGCCACTCACCGCCCAGCACTTTGCGCAGGGCGTTGACCTGAACGCTGAGGTTGTTCTCCTCGACCACGCGGCCGGGCCATACCGCCTCTATCAGCTCGTTGCGGGTGACCAGCTGCCCCTGGCGGCGTGCCAGCGCCAGCAGCAGCTCGAACGCCCGCCCCCCGAGCGCCACCGGTTCACCATCGGCGAGCAGCCTGTGCTCGTCCTGCCGCAGCTCGAAGCGGCCGAAGCACAGGCGGGTCGGCAGGGGCGTTGCGGTGCTCATCTCGGGTCGGCGCGGGGTCGCCATGCGGGTCCCCGCACTGTGCCACCGATGCGGGTCGGGTCCCGCACCCGCCAGACCCCTACGCCGCGGCGGCGCCCGTCCGGCTGCGGTTCATCATGGCCTCCCACAAGGGCACGAACTCGGCCATCACGCGCTGGTAGGACGGCCGCTGCCGGGCGCGATCCCAGTAGCGCACCAGGTTCGGCCTATCGTTGAACGGCGCCGAGAACTGCGCGTAGAACAGCGGCGGGATCAGCGCGCAGTCGGCCATCGAGAAGCCGCTCGCGCAGACCCAGTCCTGGTTCGCGAGGCGCTGCTCGAGGTAGGTGTAGCTGACGGCGATCTGCTTGTTCGCGCGGGCGGCGCGGGTTTCGTCGGCGGGCCGGAAGCCGGCCTTCTGGAACAGCAGCTCGACCACCGGCTCGTTGAGATGCCAGTCGCACATGCGGTCCATGAAGCGCACCTGGCGTGCCGCCTCGCGCTCGGCCGGGATCAGCCGCGGCGTGTCCGGGAAGCGGTCGTCGAGGAACTCGATGATGATGGTCGACTCGGGCACCGCCCAGCCGTCGTCGGCCATCAGGAACGGCACCTTGCCGAGCGGGTAGACCTGCTCGTACGCGGCGCGCGCGTCGGCCGAGGTCAGCTCGACGATCTCGGGCTCGAAGGCCAGGCCCTTCTCGTACAGCGCGATCAAGGCCTTCTGCGAGTAGGTGGAGACCGGGGCGTAGTACAGCTTCATGGATCACCTCGCGAAACGATGACGGGGGCAGGATCGTGCGCCGAAGACAGCCGGCGCGCAATCGCCGGCGTGCAGTCGCCGAGCCGGTGTCGTGCGCCGGCGGGCGCGCAGCCTGCCGGCGTGTCCCGGGAGCCGAGGCAGGCAGCCCGCGAGCGCCCTGCGCGCCCTACACTGGCGAGGTCACAGGTCTGTCGCGCTGCGGGACGAACGCCGGGTGGTCCGAGGCGGGCGCCTTGCCACCGCCGCCTGCGACCCTGGCAGCCTTCGAGGGGGGGCAGACTGTGCGGGCACTCCGACGCTTGTGGCGCGCCACCTTGCGGCCGGCCTTGCGGGTCGCATTGCTGCTGGCGCTTTCCGTGCTGCCTGCCCGCAGCCTGGCGGCTGAACCGTTGCGCGACACGGCAGCCGCCGGGCTGCTCGACCTGGCACGCCGCGCCGCCGCGACCGGCCAGCACGAGCAGGCGCACGAACGGTTCGACAGCGCGCTGCGGCAGCTGCGCACCGAGTTCGGGCCGCGACACCCGGACGCGCTGGCGGCGCAGGCCGGGCTGGTCGCCGCACTCGACGCGCTCGGCCGCAGCCGCGAGGCGGTCTCGCTGGCCGAGGAACTGCTGGGCCTTCGACGAGCGCTGCAGGGCGACGACCACCCCGACACGCTGGCGGCCATGAGCCTGCTGGCGACCGCACTCGGCAGCGACGGCCGGGTGGCCGAGTCGCTGGCGCTCGACCAGCAGGTGCTCGAGCTGCGCCGGCGCACGCAGGGCGACGACCATGACGCGACGATCGAAGCCATGCTGGACGTCGCGCACAGCCTGGGCGAGGTGGGGCGCCACGACGAACAGCACGCGCTCAACGAGCGCGCCGTCGCGCTGTGGCTGGCGCGCAAGGGTGAGCGCGACCCCGACACGCTGACCGCGCTCAACAACCTGGCCGTGTCGACGAACCAGGTCGGCCGCCCGGAGCAGGCGCTGGTGCTGGCCCGGCGCGTGCTCGCGCTGCGGCGCGAGTTGCTGGGCGACGAGCATCCCGACACCGAGGTCTCGCTCGGCAACCTGGCGCATGTGCTGGCCGAGAGCGGGCGCGCCGACGAGTCGGCGATGACCACACGCCGGGTCTACGAGGCGCGCCGCAAGCGACTGGGCGACACGCACCCGTCGACGCTGCTGTCGTTGAACAACCTGTCGGCGGCGCTCGCGGGCGCCGGCCGCTTGTCGGAGGCGCTGCAGGGCTTGCAGCGCCTGCACGAGGCCTGGAGCGCGATGCACGGCGAGGCACACCCTGACAGCCTGCTGGCATTGAGCAACCTGGCCGTGGTGTCGCACCGGCTGGGGCAGTCGGACAGCGCGATCGCCTACGCCCGGCGCGCGTACGAGCTGCGCCTCCGCAGCTCGGGCCCGCGCCACCCCCTGACGCTGCTGGCGATGGGCAATCTCGCCCTGGCGCTGGGAGGCGACGCGGACCGGGCCGCCGAGCGGCTGGCCCTGCAGCAGCAAGTGCTGCAACTGCAGACCGAGGTCAACGGACCCGATCACCCGCAGACCCTGATCGCGGTCAACAACCTGCTTGCCGGGCTGGCCGACGCAGGCCGCCACACCGAGGCGTCGGCACTGGCGGCAAAGGGCCTTGCAACGGCGCAGCGCGTGCTCGGCGCCTCGCACCCGCGCAGCCTGCAGCTGCAGCACAACCTGTCGGACCTGCTGTCCACCCTCGGCCGGCATGTCGAAGCCGCCGACCATGCCGAGGCCGCGCTCGAGGGCCGCCGGCAGTCGCTCGGCCCGCGCCACCCGGACACGCTGCAGTCCATGCTGCGTGCGGCGCGCGCGCGCCAGGCGCTGGGCCAGCTCGAGCCGGCGCTGTCGCTCGCCGCCCCGTTCGTCGAGGGCGCCGAGGCACTGCGCCAGCAGGTCGGGCTGAGCGCCGACCAGCGGCAGACGCTGTTCGGCCCCTTCGCCGCCGGCTACCGCTTCTTCGCCCTGCGCCAGGCCGCCGCCGGCAGGGTGGCCGAGGCGTGGCAGCTGGCCGAACTGGGCAAGGCTCGAACCTTGCTGGAGGGCCTGGGCGCCGTGCGTGCGGCGCGTGGCGGCGCGCTTCCGGCTGCGCAGCAGCAGGCCCTGGACGACCTCGGGCGACAGATCGCAACCTACCGCCAGCGCGCCGCTGCCGCCCCCGCAGCGGCGGCACGCGCGGCGCTGGAGCAGCGGCGCGACGCACTGAGCCGCGAGCACGAGGCGCTGCACCAGCGCCTGGCCGCCGAGTACCCGCGCTTCGCGGCGCTGCAGTCGATCAAGCTGCTGCAGGCGCACGAGCTGGCGGGCCGAGTGCCGGTCGGCACGGTGGCGATCAACTGGGTGGTCAGCGGTGACGAGGTGCTGGCCCTGGTGGTCGACCCCCAGGGGCAGGTGAGCCGCCACCAGGGCCTGCCGCTGCCCGGGCTGACCGAACTGGTTGAGCTGATCCGCCGCGCCCAGGCCTGGCCGGGCCCGCTGACGGATCTGCTGGCCGCACGTTCGCAGCGCCTTTGGGCCGCCGCCGACGGGTCGCTGCGGCTGCGGCCGGCGACGGCGGTGGCTGCACCGAACGAGCTCGAGGTCCACGACCTCGATCGGCTCGGCCGGCATCTGGCCGACCGACTGCTCGGCCCGCTGCGCAGCGCGCTGGCGGGCGCCAGCCGCTGGTTGCTGTCACCCGATGGCGCGCTGGCGCAGCTGCCCTTCGAGGCGCTGCCCTGGGCAGGAGGCCGGGTCGTCGACCATGTCGAGATCGTGCGCACGCCGTCGATGTCGGTGCACGCGCTGGCGCGCCAGCTGCAGGACGCTCACGCCCGTCGCCAGGGTCGGCGGACGCTGCTGGCGCTGGGCAACCCGCGCTATGGCGATGCGGTGGCCGCAGCGGCGCGCTCACCCCGCTCGCCGGGCGGCGCGCCCGTGCTGCCTGGCCGCATCGAACAGCTCGGCATGCTGGACACGCTGTGGGCGCCGCTGCCGGGCAGCGAGGCCGAGGTGCGCGCCGTGCAGGCGCTGGTGGGCCGGGATGCCGACATCCTGCTCGGTACCGAGGCCAGCGAGTCGCGCTTGCAGGCGCTGGACGCCCGCGGCGAGCTGGCACGCTACCGCTGGCTGCTGTTCGCCGCCCATGGCTGGGTGTCACCGACCCAGCCGGCGCTGTCGGCGATCGTGCTCAGCCTGCACGACCGCAGCGAGAGCGCCGACGGCTACCTGACGGCCGCCGAGTGGCCGGGCTACTCGCTCGCCAGCGACCTGGTTGTCCTGTCGGCCTGTGACAGCGGGCTCGGGCCGGCACTGGCTGGCGAAGGCGTGCTCGGGCTGAGCTACGCGTTGCAGGTCGCCGGCAATGCCAATACGCTGCTGACGCTGTGGCCGGTCGACGACCAGGCCACCGCCCGCTTTGTCACGCGCCTGTTCTCGCGCCTGGTCGACGGCGCAACGCCTGCGCACGCACTGGCCGAGACGCAGCGCGAGTTTGCCCGCTCGGCGCGCTGGCATCACCCCCGGTTCTGGGCGCCCTTCATCCTGCTGGGAGCGGGTTGAGGGCAGGCATGCGGCAGCTCTTGCGGCGGCAGGTCAGCGCGCGCCGCGCTCGATGCGGCGCATGAGGAACTTGCGTATGCCCTGCGGGTAGCCGGCGATCTGCGCCGCCACCCGGTAGCCGTGCCGGCGGTAGAACGCGGGTGCCTGGTAGCTCAGCGTGGTCAGGTAGAACACCGTGCAGCCGCGCGAACGTGCCTGGGCTTCGAACCGCTTCAACAGCGTCGTGCCCAGCCCTCGCCGGCGTTCCTCCGCGGCCACCCACAGCTGCAGCAGTTCGCAGCAGCCACCCCAGGTGCGGCCGACCGCGCCGCCCTTGACCGCGCCGGCACCCTCGCGCGCAAAGACTGCCAGCGGCCGCACGTCGGCCAGCGGGGCAGCCGCGTGAGCGTGTGCCTCGAGCCCCTGGTCGACCGCCTCGCACAGGCCGGCGGGGGGATCGTCGTAGGTGTCTACCGAGAAACGGCTGTCGTGGTCCATGGTCGGTCCCGTTTCGGGTCAGCCCGCAGTGCCCGGGCAGGTCGGCGTCCGGGCGCCGGGGTCGTCGATGCCTGCGGGCGGGTCATGCGGCCGCCTTCCTCTGCCATGCGGCGAGGCAGGCGGCGAGGCCGCGCCGTCACCCCGCCGGCCGTCGAGGTCAGCGGGGCCAGGGCGAGCGGGTGACGAAAGTCCACAGCGCGGCCGCACTGACGGGGGTGCTGTACAGCAGGCGGTCCCACCAAGGCGTGTGCAACCAGTCGCCGGTGGTGGCATTGACGACCGCGACGACCAGCAGGTGCGCGAGCCAGGCCACCAGCAGCCCGACCAGCGCCCGCAGCAGGGCCATGTCGACCGCACGGATGTCGTCCCGGCCCTCCTGCCTGGCGCGGCGATCGAGGGCCAGCTTGAGGACCAGCACCATGACCGCCGCGGTGATGGCCACCGCAGCCGAGCGCTGGCTGCACTCCAGGCTGCCGCAACCCATGCCCACCGCCTGCGCGCGGGGGGCCGCCCCGCCGGCCGCCAGGGCCAGGCCGCGGCGGACCAGGGCCCAGCCTTTCGCCCGCTGTCCTGGCGGCGCTGGCGGGCATGGGTTCGGCATGGTTGCGCTGGCTCGGGCGGACCGACGATCCGGGCCGCCAATGCCAGCCTTGCGCGCGCCCGGCACCATCAGCTGCGCAGCGGCGCCGGTTCGGCGTCGACATCGGGCTCGGGCCTCTGCGCGGCGCGCATGTCGTCGACCGGCCCCGGGTCCAGGGGCGGACCGGCGTCCTCGACCGCAGCCGGCGCCGCGTCCTCGGTCAGGAAGCCGCCGCTCTGGTGCGCCCACAGCGCCGCATAGTGACCCCCCAGCGCGATCAGCTCGGCATGCGTGCCCTGCTCGACGATGCGGCCCTGGTCGAGCACGATCAGGCGGTCCATGCGCGCGATGGTCGACAGGCGGTGCGCAATGGCGATCACGGTCTTGCCTTCCATCAGCCCGAGCAGCTGCTCCTGGATCGCGAGCTCGACCTCGCTGTCGAGCGCCGAGGTCGCTTCATCAAGCACCAGGATGGGCGCGTCCTTCAGGATGACGCGCGCGATCGCGACGCGCTGGCGCTGCCCGCCCGAGAGCTTGACGCCACGCTCGCCCACATGCGCGTCGTAGCCGGTGCGGCCCTTCCAGTCGGACAGGCCGAGCACGAACTCGTGCGCCTGCGCGCGCCGGGCCGCGGCCTCGATCTGCGCCAGGCTGGCGCCCGGGCGGCCATAGCCGATGTTGGCGGCGATGGAGCGGTGCAGCAGCGAGGTGTCCTGCGTGACCATGCCGATCGCGGCCCGCAGGCTCTCCTGCGTGACCTCCCGCACGTCCTGACCGTCGATGAGGATGCGGCCGCCACCGTCGGCGTCGAGTTCGTGGAAGCGCAGCAGCAGGTTGACCAGCGTGCTCTTGCCCGCCCCCGAGCGGCCGACGATGCCCACCCGCTCGCCGGGCCGGACGACCAGGTCCAGCGCCTGCAGCACCCTGCGGCCGTCCTGCCGCCCGTAGCCGAAGCTGAGCTGCTCGAAGCGCACCTCGCCGCGGTCGACCACCAGCTCGCGCGCGCCCGGCCGGTCGACCAGCGCATGCGGCACGGCGATCGTCTCCATGCCCTCCTGCACGACCCCGATGTTCTCGAAGATGCCCGTCACCTCCCAGCTGACCCATCCGGCGACGTTGGCGATGGTCCAGGCCAGCGGCAGCGCGGTGGCCACGGTGCCGGCGTCGATGGCGCCGCGCGACCACAGCACGATGCCGATGGCGGCGGTGCCGACCAGCAGCAGCGCGTTGAGCGCCGACAGCGTCGTCATGAAGCGCGTGATCAGCCGCATGTGGGCCTGGATGGCCTGCGTGTGCTCGTCGATCACCTCGCGCACATAGGCGTCCTCGTCGCGCGCGCGGGCGAACAGCTTGACCGTCAGGATGTTGGAGTAGCTGTCGACCACGCGCCCCATCACCAGGCTGCGCAGCTCGCTGCTGGCCTTGGCCAGGTCGCGCATGCGCGGCACGAAGTGGCGCAGGAAGAAGGCATAGCCTGCGAACCACAGCAGCGTGGGCAGGGCCAGGCGCCAGTCGGACAGGCCCATCAGCACCAGCGCCGAGCTGCCGTAGACCGCGATGTACCAGACGCCGCGGATGGCGCTGACCACGCTCTCGCGCACCGCGTTGCTGGTCTGCATCACGCGGTTGGCGATGCGGCCGGCGAAGTCGTTCTGGAAGAAGGGCCAGCTCTGCCGCACCACATGCCAGTGGCTCTGCCAGCGGATCAGGCCGGTCACGCCAGGCACCACGGCGTTGTTTCGCACCAGGCTGTCGGACATCAGGGCCAGCGGCCGCAGCACCAGCACCACCAGCGCCATCGCGACCAGCATCGGCAGCGCCTGCGCGAAGGCGGCAGCGCGGTCGGCGGCCTCCATCAACCGCACCAGGCGACCGATGAAGACCGGGATCAGGGTGTCGACCAGTGCCACCGCGAGCCCGGTCAGGAACATCAGCCCGAACAGCCCCCGCGCCTGACCGACGAAGTGCCAGTAGAAGCCGAGCAGGCTCTGCGGCGGCGCGCTGCCGGGGCGCGCCGTCGGCACGACGCGGGACTCGAAGAAGGCGAACATCCGCGATTGTGGGCCGCCGAGGCCGGCGGCCGGCCACAGGGCAACGCCGAGGGCAACCCCCGGGCGCGTCGTCGCGCTAGCGCACCTGCAAGCCCGGGGCGCCGGCCAGCACCTCGCCGACCACCGCGGCGCGCTCGAAGCCGTGCCGCCGGAACACCGCCAGCACCTCGTCGACCGATGCCGGATCGCACGAGACCAGCAGGCCGCCGCTGGTCTGCGGGTCGGTCAGCAGCGCCTTGTCCTCGGCCGCAAAGCCCTCGGGCAGCTGCACGTCGGCACCGTATCCGGCCCAGTTGCGCCCGGACGCGCCGGTCACCTGGCCCTGGGCGGCCAGCTCGCGCACGCCCGGGTGCAGCGGCACCGCGGCCCAGTCGAGTTGCACCCGGCAGCGCCCGCCGCGCGCGATCTCGAGGCCGTGACCGGCCAGCCCGAAGCCGGTCACGTCGGTGATCGCGTGCACGCCGTCCAGCGCCGCCAGGTCCGGCCCCGGCGTGTTCAGCGCCGTGGTGCTGGCGATCATGCGCGCATAGCCGGCGTCGCCGAGCAGGCCCTTCTTCAGCGCCGCGCTCATCACGCCCACGCCCAGCGGCTTGCCCAGCACCAGCCGGTCACCGACGCGCGCATCGGCATTGCGGCGCACCCGGGACGGGTGCACCAGCCCGAGCGCGACCAGGCCGTAGATGGCCTCGACCGAATCGATGGTGTGGCCGCCGGCGATCGGGATGCCGGCCGCCCGGCACACCGACGCGCCGCCCTCGAGGATGCGGCCTATGGTGGTGGTGGACAGCACGTTGATCGGCATGCCCACCAGCGCCAGCGCCATGATGGGCCGCCCGCCCATCGCATAGACGTCGCTGATCGCATTGGTGGCGGCGATGCGCCCGAAGTCGAACGGGTCGTCGACGATGGGCATGAAGAAGTCGGTCGTCGCGATCAGCGCCTGCTCGTCGTTGAGCTGGTAGACCGCGGCGTCGTCGGCGGTCTCGATGCCGACCAGCAGCTCCTTGGGGATGGGCATGGACGCCGTGCCCTCGAGGATCTTGGACAGCACGCCGGGGGCGATCTTGCATCCGCAGCCGCCGCCGTGCGACAGCGAGGTCAGGCGGGGTTCGGCGGGTGTCTCGGGGGCGTTCATCGATGGCTCTCCAGGTCAAGGCAACAAGGCCGCGACGGCATCGCGCACCGACGCCGCTTCCGCGCCGGGTTCGAACAGCGGCGAGCGCTTCCCGGCAAGCCCTTGCAAGGCCGCGAGCATAGCCGGGTCGTCGCGCACGCGCTGGAGCAGGGTGGCCAGCGCAGCGTCGTCACCGACCTCGAACAGCGCCGGCCAGTCGCGGCCCAGCAGCCCCACATTGCCGTCAATGCGAGATGCAATCACCGGCGTGCCGCTGCGCAGCGCCTCGATGACCACATGCGCGCCGCCCTCCATGCGGCTGGAGTGGACCAGCACATGGGCCTGCTGGATGCGGCGGCGTGCCTGCGCATGGGTCTGGCCGCCCAGCCAGCGGTAGCGCGGGTGGCGCAGTGACAACGACTCGGCCGCCGCGCCCAGGGCCGGGTCCAGTGCCCGGCCGACATGGTCCAGCCGCAGGTCGTCGCGGTGCATCAGGCGTTCGGCGGCGCGCAGGTAGGTCAGCGGGTCCTTCTCGTCGCGCAGGTGGCCGACCATCAGCGCCCTCAGGTGGTGCGAGGTCTTGGGCAGCGCCCTTCGCGCCGGGCACGACTGCAGCACCACGCGGCAGCGCGTGCGCAGGGCGGCGGGCAGCCGATCGGGCCCGCAGGCGTTGAGCACCAGCAGCCCGTCGGCCTCGTGCAACCAGCGCTGCGCATCGGCATCGTGGTCGATGTCGCGGTACAGGTCGGTGCCGGTCAGGGCCAGCAACAGGGGACGCCGGGCGCCGCTCGCGCGCCAGGCCGCCATCGAGGGCGCCGAGCGGCGGGCGTGCAGCGCCAGCATCAGGTCCTCGTCACCGCCCTGCCAGCGGGCCGTCAAGCCGACGCGGTATGCTGGTGCCAGCATGCGCGCCCAGCGCCGGGCGGTCTGCCAGTTGCCGTTGTTGGCGTCGGCCAGCGCCGGCGTGACGATGACGACCGAGGGACGAGACATTCCATGAGCGTAACCCCGGCCACGGCCGCCCGCCAGGGTGACGCCGCGGCGCTGGCCCTGGCCCTGCAGGCCAGCCGGGCCGACACGCTGGCCACCTTCGACGCCTACTGCGCCGCGTTGCCGGGCTTGCGAGTGCCGCTGCGGCCCGAACTCAACCCGCCGCTGTGGGAGCTGGGGCACATCGGCTGGTTCCAGGAGTACTGGCTGGCGCGCCTGCCTGGCCACCGCCAGGGCTGGCGGGCCGACCCCGAAGGACCGCGGCACGCGCCGCGGCGAGCCGATGCCGACGCGCTCTACCACTCCGGGCAGGTCGCGCACGACAGTCGCTGGCGGCTGCCCCTGCCCGACGCGGCCCAGACGCGCAGCGAGCTCGCGGCCCAGCTGCAAGGCACGCTGGAACTGCTGGACAGGACGCCGCCCGACGACGACGCGCTGTACTTCTTCCGCCTTTCGCTGCTGCACGAGGACATGCACCACGAGGCGGCGCTGTACATGGCACAGGGCCTGGGCCTGGCGATCGAGGACCCGCGCTGGCAGCCGCGGCCGCTGCCCGGGCCGGCCACCGGGTTGCGCTTCGAGGCCGCGCCCTGGCTGCTGGGCAGTGCCGCTCAGGCGGGCTTCGCGTTCGACAACGAACTGGCCGCGCACGAGGTGCAGCTGCCCGCCACGCGCATCGACAGCCAGGTGCTGCGCTGGGCCGACTACCTGCCCTTCGCCGAGTCAGGTGGCTATCTCGACGACCGCCTGTGGACCGAGGAGGGCCGGCGCTGGCGCGACGCCGGGCAGGTCACCGCGCCGCGTTACCTGCGTCGTGGCCACAGCCGCGGGAACCACGAGGAATGGCAGGCCTGGCGTCACGGCCGCTGGCAGGCGCTGGACCTGGCGCTGCCCGCCTGCCACCTGAGCGGCCACGAGGCGCAGGCCTGGTGCCGCTGGGCCGGCCGCCGGCTGCCCGCCGAAGCCGAGTGGGAGCGCGCCGCGCTGAGTGGCAACGAGGCGTTCCGCTGGGGCGATGTCTGGGAATGGACGGCCAGTGCCTTCGCGCCCTACCCGGGCTTTCGCGCGCACCCGTACCGGGACTACTCCGCCCCCTGGTTCGACGGCCGGCCCGTGCTGCGCGGCGCGTCGTTCATGACCCAGCAGCGCATGCACCACGCGCGCTACCGCAACTACTTCCCGGCACACCGCAACGACGTGCCGGCCGGCTTTCGCAGCTGTGCCCTGTAAGGACGGGCTGGCTCGCGGCGACGAATCCGCGTGGCGCGCGCCCGCGTAGATGCCCGGTCAGCCCACGCGGGCGGCCTGGTCCATGGCCTCAGGCGCGCGCCAGGAAGACCCCGAACCACGCCTGAGCATCCGTCCATTGCGTGACATCGCTGTAACCCGCCTGTCGCAACAGTTGCACGAAGCCCGCCGGCGTCCACTTGTAGGAGTTCTCGGTGTGGATGCGCTCGCCCGCCGCAAAGCGCCGCTCGCCGCCGGGCCAGCGCACCCATTGTTCAACCCGCGACTCGAGGTGCATCTCGATGCGCGAACGCCCGGCGTCGAAGAGCGCGCGGTGCTGCCACTGGCGCAGGTCGAAGTCGGCGCCGAGCAGGCGGTTGAGGTGCCGCAGCAGGTTCAGGTTGAAGGCCGCCGTCACGCCCGGCGCGTCGTCGTAGGCGGCTTCCAGCACGGCACGCGGCTTGACCAGGTCGGCCCCGATCAGCAGTGCCCCGCCGGCCGCCAGCACGCGCATTCGCTGCAGCAGCGCCAGCGCCTCGGCGGGCCCGAAGTTGCCGATGCTGGAGCCCGGGTAGAACAGCAGCGCCGGGCCGTCGCTGAGCTCGCCCGGCAATTGCAGCTGCCGGGAGAAGTCCAGCCCGACGCCGGCCATGGGCAGCTGCGGGTGCCGGCGCTGCAGCTCGATCAGCGACTCGCGCAGGAACTCCACCGAGATGTCCACCGCCACGTAGCGCCGGGGCTCCAGCCTGGCCAGCAGCCGGGCCGCCTTGGCGCAGTTGCCGGCGCCCAGGTCGACCAGCATGGGCCGCGGCCCGCTCATGCCCAGGGCGGCGTCGACGATGCGGTCACCATGCTGCGCGAATATCGACGCCTCGGTGCGCGTGGGGTAGTACTCGTCGAGTTCGGTGATGGCGTCGAACAGGCGCGAGCCGAGCGCGTCGTAGAAGAACTTGGGCGACACCCAGGCCGCATCGGCGCGCAGGCCGGACGCGGCTTCGGCCGCCAGGGCCGCGTCGTCGGGGCGGTGCATCGGGAAGAAGGCTGGCATCTGCATCGTATGCCCATGATAGGTGGCCACGCCCGCTCGGGTATCCGGGTCGGGTCCTGCGGCGCAGGCGCCAGGCCGCTAGAGTTCGCCGCGCCAACCCTCGACCCCCCACCCGGAGCGACCACATGATCGACTTCTCCCCTTCCCGCACCCTGCGTGCGCTGCTGTCCTGCGCGCTGATCGCCTTCGGTGGCGTTGCGCATGCGCAGCAGGTGTTCCGCGTCACGGCCATCCCGGACGAGTCTCCGACCGAGCTGGCGCGCAAGGCCGCGCCGCTGATGAAGTACCTGGAGTCCCGGCTGGGCATGAAGGTCGAGTACACGCCCGTGACCGACTACGCTGCCGCGGTGGAGACGCTGGTCGCCCGCAAGGTCGACCTCGCCTGGTTCGGCGGCTTCACCTTCGTGCAGGCGCATGTGCGCTCGGGCGGCAAGGTGATCCCGGTCGTCCAGCGCGCGGAAGACGAGAACTTCCGTTCGGTCTTCATCAGCAGCGACCCGGCCATCCGGACCGTCGCCGACCTCAAGGGCAAGGACGTGAGCTTCGGCTCGCAGAGCAGCACCTCGGGCCACCTGATGCCGCGCAGCTTCCTGTTGCAGGCCGGGCTCAATCCGGAGAAGGACTTCCGTCGCGTGGCCTACAGTGGCGCCCACGACGCCACCATTGCCGCCGTGGCGTCGGGCAAGGTGCAGGCCGGTGCGCTGAACATCTCGGTGTGGGAGAAGTTTGTCGCCGACAAGAAGGTCGACACGAGCAAGGTGCGCGTGATCTTCACCACGCCGCCCTACTACGACTACAACTGGACGGTGCACGCAGACATGCCGGCCGCGCTGCGCGAGAAGCTGACGCAGGCGTTGCTGTCGCTCAGCCGCGACAGTGCAGAGGGCAAGGAGATCCTCGAACTGCAGCGCGCCACTCGCTTCGTGCCGACCAAGGCCGAGCATTACAAGGGCATAGAGGCCGCCGCGCGCAGCGCCGAGCTGCTCTGATCCGCCCTGTTGCATGAAGCTCTGCGCTCGTGGCCTGGCGGGCCGGCACCCTGCGGCGCGCAGTGGCGGCGCGCCGGCGCTGGCCGGCGTCGACCTGGCGATCACGGCCGGCGAGGCGCTGGCCGTGATCGGCCCTTCCGGCGCCGGCAAGACCACCTTGCTGCAGCTGCTCGCCTGCGCCCTGCGGCCCAGCGCCGGCACGCTGGACCTGCAGGACCGCGACCCCTGGACGCTGTCGAGGCGCGACCTGCAGCGCCTGCGCGGGCAGCTCTTCATGGCCCCCCAGGTGCCACCGCTGCCGCCGCGTCAACGCGTGGTGACTGCGGTCATGGCCGGCGCGCTGCCGGCCATGGGTCTTGTGCGCAGCCTGCGCTCGTTGTTCTACCCGGCCGACATCCCTGCCGCCTACGAGGCGCTCGACCGATTCGACCTCGCCGAAAAGCTGTTCGAGCGCGTCGACCGGCTCTCCGGCGGCGAACGGCAGCGTGTCGGCCTGGCGCGCGTGCTGCTGTCGCCGGCGCGCCTGTGGCTGGTCGACGAGCCCTTGTCCGCGCTCGACCCGACGCGCGCCGCGCAGGCCATGTCCACCCTGGTCGGCCAGGCGCGCGAGCGCGGCGCCACCCTGGTCGCCACGCTGCACCAGGTGGAGATGGCCTTGGCGCACTTCCCGCGCATCGTCGGGCTGCGCGACGGCCGCGTCGCATTCGACCTGCCGACCGCCGAGCTCAGCCGCCGCCATCTCGAGCGCCTGTATTCGCAGCACGAGCACGAGCTTTCGCATGGCGCCACGGGCGACGTGGTCGGGGATGACGCGCCCGCCGCCCCGGCGCCGGTGGTCATGCACTGCCGCTGAAGACTGCGCACGCACGAGCCATGCCACACGCCGCTGCCGCCCGTGCGCCTGACCGCGACCCCGCATGGCAGTCGAGGCTGTTCTGGGCGTCGGCCGGCTTCGTGCTGCTGTGGCCGCTGCTGGTCGCCACGGAGTTCAAGCCCTGGGTGTTCTTCGACGCCCACAGTGCCAGCGTCGCGGCCGGCTTTCTGGCCGGGTTCCTGCCACCGGCCCATGGGGTCGAGTTCCTCGCCCTGGTCGCGCGCGAGACCTGGCGCACCGTCGCCGTCGCCACGGCCGGCCTGACGCTGGCCTGGCTGATCGCCGTGCCGCTCGCGCTGGCCAGCGTGCGAAATCTTTCGGTCTCGGCGCTTGGCGGCTCCATGGCGTGGACGCCCTCGCTGCTGCGCAGGGCGGTCCGAGGCGTGGCGATCGTGCTGCGCAGCGTGCCGGAGCTGGTGTGGGCGCTGGTCTTCGTCCGTGTGGTCGGCCTGGGGCCGACGGCCGGCGTGCTGGCGATCGCGCTGACCTACGGGGGCATGCTGGGCAAGGTCTATGCCGAAATCCTGGAGAGCGGTGACGGCCACGCCGCGCGCTGCCTGCTGGTCAACGGCAGCGGCCGGCTGCAGGCCTTCTTCTACGGCCTGCTGCCGCAGAACGCCGCCGAACTGACCAGCTACACCATCTACCGCTGGGAGTGCGCGATCCGCAGCACGGTGGTGCTGGGCTTTGTCGGCGCCGGCGGCCTGGGTCAGCAGATGGACAGCTCGATGAAGATGTTTGCCGGTGGCGAGGTCATGACCATGCTGCTGGTGTTCTTCGTGCTGGTGGCGCTGGCCGATCGCGCCAGCGCAGCCTTGCGCAAGGCCCTGGGATGAACGCATCGCGCGCCGCCAACTCGCCCTACCGGCTGCCGCCGCGCCTGTTCGATGCGCGCTGCCGCGCTTGCTGGGCCACGCTCGCGGCCTTTGTCCTGGTGGTCGCGAGTTTCGTGTCGCTGGACCTCCGATGGCGACAGTTCCTGTCGCTCGAAGCGCTCGGCAGCATGGGCCGCTTCGTCGCAGAGTTCTTTCCTCCCGACCTGCAGCCGGGCTTCCTGCGCAAGGTGGCGCTCGGGGCCTGGGAAACGCTGGCGATGTCGGCGGTCGGCACGCTGCTGGCCGCGTTCGCCGGCCTCGCGCTGGCACTGCCGGCGAGTCGGCTGCACCCGGGTGACCGGGCTCCGCTGCGCACGGCGACGCGCACGCTGCTCAATGCCCTGCGCAGCGTGCCGGAACTGGTGTGGGCCGCGCTGCTGCTCATCTCCGCCGGCCTGGGGCCGTTCGCCGGCACACTGGCGCTGGCCCTGCACACGACCGGCGTGCTGGGCCGGCTGTTTGCCGAGGCGATCGAGAACGCGCCCGGCGGCCCGGGCGACGCGCTGCGCACCCATGGCGTGCCCGCCGGGCGGGTGTTCCTGTACGCGACGCTGCCCCAGGTCCTGCCCCAGCTCATGAGCTACTCGCTCTACCGCTGGGAGAACAACATCCGCGCTGCCGCCGTGCTGGGCGTGGTCGGCGCCGGCGGGCTGGGGCAGTTGCTCGCCTTCCACATGGGCCTGTTCCACATGGGCAAGACGGCCACCATCCTGGCGGCCATGCTGGTGCTGGTCGCGCTGGTCGACGCGCTCAGCTACGCATCACGACGGGCCATGAGCCGCTGACATGCCATGACGCACCCCTCCCCGAACCGTGCCGCCTGGCTGTTCGCCTACGACTGGGACGCCCTGGCCCTCGAGGCCGTCGAGCGCAGCGGCAGCGTGCGCTTCGACCGCGCCGGGTTCGACCTGTTCTCGTTCCCGAGCAATGCCCGCCTGGTGGGGTTCGACCTCGAGCGCTTCGCCGACCGCCTCGCGGCGCGCGGCCGCCGCCGTGGCTGGCGCGCCGTGCTGTCGCACCATGAGCAGTTCGGGGCGCTGGCGGCCGCGCTGGTCGCCGAGCGGCTGGGCCTGCCGGGCACCTCGCCCGAGAGCATCGTCGCCGCGCAGCACAAGCTGCATGCGCGGCGCGTGCTGCAGCAGGTGGCACCGGAAGCCAACCTCGACTTCGCCGGGCTGCAGGCGGTCTACGGCGGGCCCGTGCCGGCGGGGCTGGACTACCCCCGCTTCGTCAAGCCGGTCAAGGCGGCGTTCTCGGTGCTGGCGCGCGAAGTGCGCAGCGAACAGGAGCTGCACCGCCACACACGCTTCGGCCGCCGCGAGCTGTGGGTGATCCGCCGCCTGGTCGAGCCCTTCGACCGCGTGGCCCGCAAGCGCCTGCCGGCCGCCGGCAGCGCCCACCGCCTGCTGCTGGAGGCCCCGGTGCCGGCGCATGTCGGGCAGTACAACCTCGACGGCTGGGTGGCCGACGGCCAGGTGCATGCCCTGGGCGTCGTCGACGCCGTCATGTACCCGGGCACGCAATCCTTCATGCGCTGGGAACTGCCCAGCCGGCTGGGTGCCGAGGTGCAGGCGCGCGCGCTCGACGTGGCACGGCGATTCCTGGGCGCGATCGGCTTCAGCCGCGGCTTCTTCAACCTCGAGTTCTTCCACGACAGCCGCAGCGACCGGATCAGCGTCATCGAGTGCAACCCCCGCCTGGCCTCTCAGTTCGGTGACCTGTACCGCCGGGTGATGGGGCGCGATGCCCATGCCATGGCGGTCGCGCTGGCGCTGGGCGAGGACCCTCGGTCGGTGCCCGTGGCGGCAGCCACCGCCGGCGCCGCGGCCAGCCTGGTCTACCGCAGCTTTGCCGGCCAGCCGCCGCCAGCGCAACCGGGGCCGGGCCGGCGCCGGGCGTTCCAGCAGGCTTTTCCCGACGGCCTGTGCTTCGGCTTTCCCAAGCAGGGCCATGGGCTGGCGCGTGACCTCAAGTGGACGGGCAGCCACCGGTACGGCATCGTCCACCTGGGCGGCCATGACCGGGCGCACCTGCGCGAGCGCACCCTGCAGGCCAGCGCGCTGCTGGGCTGGCCTGCCCCCTATGCCGAGCACCCGGGTGAAGCCGCCGACCCGGGCCGCGAGGGCCTTTCCCCCTTCCTGACGGCGGCCACTGGAGTCCCCCTGCGATGATGTCCTCGACCCTGATCCCGAACCGCCACCGCCCGCTGGCGGCCCGCCGCACGGTGGCCCTCTTGCTGGCGGCCGCCGTGCTCGTCGGCTGTTCGTCGATGTCGGCCCAGAACCCCGCAGGCAGCTGGCGGCCGGTCAATGCCACGCCCGACGCGCAAGGCCAGGCGCTGCTGCTCAAGGGCGCCGACGTGGTGGCCTACTTCACGCAAGGCCGCTACGTCCAGGGCCAGCCGCAGTTCCGCAGCCGCCACGAAGGCGTGACCCTGCAGTTCGCCAGTGCGGAACACAAGGCGCTGTTCGATGCCGCGCCGCAAAAGTACCTGCCGCAGTACGGCGGCTATTGCGCCAACGGCATCGCCTACGGCATCCCCTGGGGGGGTGATGCCGACACCTGGCGCATGGTCGATGGCAAGCTCTACATCTTCGGCGGCCTGGGCAGCAAGGAAGCGTTCGAGCTCGACGTGGCCGGCAACCTGAAGCTGGCCGACCGCTACTGGAGCGAGGAAGTGTCAGGCTCGAACAGCCTGTGGCAGCGCAGCAAGCGGCTGCTGTTCCGCGTGCCGCACTACAAGAGCGGCGAGGAACTGGCGCGCGAGGTGGCGGCCGCGAAGGCCCGGTCCAAGTAGGCGGCGGGGCGGGGCGGCAGCCACCCCATGCGCGGTCCGGCGGCGCCGCTGCACGAGGCCGGCGGCTCAGGACAGCAGGTCCGCCAGGGCACGGGCCACGACCTTTGTGGCGCGGCGAAGGTCCTCGAGTTCGATGTGCTCGTCGGCACGCTTGGCGTTGCTCTCGTGCACGCTGCGCGGGCCGCAGCCGTACAGCACGGCCGGGATGCCATGCTCGCAGAACAGCCGGGCGTCGGTGTACAGCGGGGTGCCTGAGGCCTCGACCGGCTCGCCGAACAGCGCGCTGGCGTGCTCGCACAGCGCCTTCACCAGAGGGCGGTTTCCGGGCAGGGGCTGGAGCGCCCTGGCCAGCAGCAGCCGCTTCACGTCGAGGGTGATTCCGGCCGCATCGGCGACGGCCTCGGCGATGACGCGGCGCAGGCCTGCTTCCACTTCCGCCGGGTTCTCCTCGGGGATCATGCGGCGGTCCAGCTTGAGCACCACCTTGCCGGGGATCACGTTGGTGTTGGTGCCACCTTCGATGAGGCCCACGTTCAGATAGGGATGCGTGATGCCCCTGACCTGGCTGCGCAGCTGCCTGTAGAGCGTGTTCTGGTGGTACAGCGCGTTGAGGATCCGGGTGGCCGCCTGCAGTGCGTCGACGCCGGTGTCCGGCACCGCCGCATGGCCCATCCTGCCGTGCACGGTGACTTCCATCTGCAGGCAGCCGTTGTGGCCGGTCACCACCTGGTAGCTGAAGCCGGCCGCGATCGCCAGGTCGGGCTTGACGATCCCGTGGCCCAGCAGCCAACCCGGGCCGAGCTCCCCGCCGAACTCCTCGTCATACGTGAAGTACAGCTCGACGCCGCCCTTCAACGCGGCCTTGTGCTGCGCCGGCAGTGATTCGATCGCACGCGTCGCGAAGGTGTAGGTGGCGAAATCGCACTTGCTCACCGCCGCCGCGCGGCCGTAGAGCCGGCCTGCCACGACCTCACCGCCGTAGGGGTCGTGCGTCCAGCCCTCGCCGGGGGGGACCACGTCGCCGTGGGCGTTCATGCCGATGACGGGGCCGTCGCCGTAGCGGCGCCGCACGACCAGGTTGGTGATGGTCTGCAGGCCGGCGGCTTTCACGGCCGCGTCGGGGACGGCGTGGCGCTCGGCGTCGAAGCCGAAGGCCTGCAGGCAGGCCGCCGTGCGCTCGGCGTGCGGCGCGTTGTCGCCGGGCGGCGTGTCGGTGGGCACGCGCACCAGTTCCTGCAGGAAGCGGACCTCTTCGTCGAAGTGGCTGTCGACCCAGGCGTCGAGGGCGGCGTTGCGGTCGGCACTCATCGTGCGTGCTCCGTGGCAAGCTCGTCGAGCAGGTTCTGCAAGGCCTGCACACAGAGTTCGGTGTCGTGGTTGCTGACCGACTCCAGCGGGTTGTGGCTGATGCCGGCATTCGCCCCGCGCATGAACAGCATCGCCTGCGGCATGATCTCGTGCAGCTTCATCGCGTCGTGCCCGGCACCACTGGGCATGCGGTGCAGCGGCAGGCCCAGTGCCGCCACGGCACGCTCCCAGCGCGCTTGCCAGGCCGGAGCAGACGGCGCGGCCGCGGCGCGCACCGTCTCCTCGAGCTCGAAGTGCAGGCCGCGCCGCTCGCAGATGCGCTCCAGTGCCTGCTTCACGTCGGCGGCGCAGGCATCGCGCACCTCGTCGGTGGTGGCGCGGATGTCCAGGCTGAACCTGCAGCGTCCGGGCACGACGTTGATCGAGCCCCTGGGCACCTCCAGCATGCCCACGGTGCCCACCAGGTCGGGCACGGCGGCGGCCCGCGACTCGACGTACAGCACCAGTTCGGCCGCGGCGGCGGCCGCGTCGCGTCGGCGGTCCATCGGCGTGGTGCCGGCGTGGCTGGCCATGCCGGCGATCTCGCCCAGGTAGCGCAGGCTGCCGTTGATCGAGCTCACGATGCCCAGCGGCAGGTCGATCTCGTCGAGCACCGGACCCTGCTCGATGTGCACCTCGACGAAGCCGAGGTACTTCGACGCATCGCGCCTGAGCGCCGGGATGTCTTCGACGCACAGGCCGGCTTGCACCATGGCGTCCCGCATGGAGATGCCGTCGGCGTCCCTCTGGTCCAGCCACGCCCCGTCGAACTGCCCGGTCAGCGCGCCCGAGCCCAGGAACACCGCCTTGTAGCGCTGGCCCTCCTCCTCGGCGAAAGCCACCACCTCGACGCCGAACGGAAGGCGGCGGCCCCGCAGGTGCAGCTCGCGCACGCAGGCCATGGGCACCAGGATGCCCAGCCGCCCGTCGTACTTGCCGCCGTTGCGCACGGTGTCGTAGTGGCTGCCGGTCAGCAGGCGCCGGGCGGCCGGGTCGCTGCCATGGTAGAGGCCGACCACGTTGCCGACGGCATCGATGCCGACCTCGTCGAAACCGCAGTCGGACCTCATCCAGTGCGCCAGCTGCCGGGCGCAGGCCCGGTGCGCGTCGGTCAGGTAGGTGACGGTCAGCTCGCCGCGTTCGGCACAGCCGGCGTCGCTGTGCACGGACAGCTGCTCGGCCCAGTCCCAGACCAGGTTGCCCCGCGCAGGTTCATGACCGAACTTGTCGTCCAGGCGGATCTCCGCGATGCGATGGATGTTGCGCAGGCACTCGGCCATCTCGTACGAGGCCGGGTTGGCCAGGCGCCGCTCGAAGGTGGCGATGATCTCGGACCTCGGCAGGCCCAGGCCGCGCGGGCCGCGCACGGCCAGGATGAACGGGAAGCCGAACCGGGCGTTGTAGTCGGCGTTGAGCTGCTGGATCTTCGCGAACTCGGCCGGCGTGCAGTCGGTCAGGCCGGCCCTGCCCTGCTCGCGGGTGGACTCGGCCGTCAGCGCCCTGGCGACCATGGCCTTGCCCGCCAGTTCGGGGTGGGCGCGGATCAGGCCCAGCTGCAGCGCCCGGTCGGCTTCGCGGACCACCCGGGCCAGGCTCAGCTTCAGGTGCACCAGGCTCGCGAACGGGCGCATCGCGGCCGCACGCTCGGCGATCCAGGGCGAGTGCTCGTAAGTGCCGTCCAGCAGCTCCACGAAGCGCGTCACGCTGGCGGCATTGATCTGTTCGAGCGTGAGGGCCACGGCTTCACTCCCAGACGAAGGCGGCCGCGGCGTCGAACGGAAACCGGGCCTTCCAGTGCCGCGCGATGTCGATGCGGCGGGTCACCCACACATGGTCGTGGGCCTGCACATGGTCGAGGAAGCGCTGCAGGGCACGCAGGCGGCCGGGCCGGCCGAGCAGCCGGCAATGCATGCCGATGCTCATCATCGTCGCCCGCTCCCGGCCCTCGGCGTAGTGCACGTCGAAGGCGTCGCGCAGGTACTGGTAGAACTCGTCGCCATGCGAATAGCCCTGCGGCAGGGCAAAGCGCATGTCGTTGGCGTCCAGCGTATAGGGCACGACGAGGTGCGGCACCAGCGCACCGTCGCTCCTGCGCACCTGCAGCCAGAAGGGCAGGTCGTCCCCGTAGTAGTCGCTGTCGTACTCGAAGCCGCCGAAGTCGGCGACCAGCCGACGCGTGTTCGGGCTGTCGCGCCCGGTGTACCAGCCGCGCGGCCGCTCGCCGGTCAGGGCCTGCATGCGCTGCACCGCGCACGCCATGTGCTCGCGCTCGGTGGCTTCGTCGACATTCTGGTAGCTGATCCAGCGCCAGCCATGGCAGGCGATCTCGTGCCCCAGTTCCATGAAGGCGGCGGTCACCTCGGGGCAGCGCTCGAGCGCCATGCCCACGCCGAACACCGTCAGCGGCAGCCCGCGGCGCTCGAACTCGCGCAGGATGCGCCAGACGCCCACGCGCGAGCCGTACTCGTAGATCCCCTCCATGCTCAGATGGCGATCCGGGAATGCCGGCGGGTTGAACATCTCCGACAGGAACTGCTCGCTGCCGGCGTCGCCATGCAGCACGGAGTTTTCGCCGCCTTCTTCGTAGTTCAGGACGAACTGCACCGCCACGCGGGCGCCGCCGGGCCACCCGGCGGCGGGGGGGTTGCGACCGTAGCCACGCAGATCACGCGGGTATCGGCGGCTCGGGAGCTTGGCGTCCGTCATGTTGAATCAGCCTTGGGGCCACGTGGCGGCGGAACGCTTCAGGCCCTGAGGGTCTCGCGGCGCCCGCCGCGACCGCCGACACGCTATGCGCCCGAGCGCGGCAGGCTGCGGCCGGGACGAGCTCGAAGGGGTTCGACAAATGGCCACCGCATCGGTTCGGATCGCGCACGGGATGTGTGCTGTAGTGTATACACTTTGCAGACGGGCGCGAACAGGGCCCTGCCTTCGCGCCTGCGGCAGGGGCCGGGCCGCAACGCGCGCCCGCCGCCCGCCGCCGAGTTGGGCCTGCCCTGCGGTCGCCAGGCCCGCAGACAATGGTCCGGACAGGCTCTCTCAGTCAGAGAAACCTGTATCGCCCGGCGAATCCGGAAGCCATGCAATCAGAACGCCTTGGGTCTTCGCAAGGTGGGAGAGATCGGCGCCGATCTTCTTCATGGTCAGCTGCAAAGCCTGCACAGCGTCCATGCCTCCTGCGTAACTCACTTTCTTCTGACCCGCATACTCAATCGAATAAGGGCAGAAGTAGTCCTCACCGTCATCGAATGGCCGAGGCTTGCCGATAGTCACAACCACCTCTTCCGCGCCCATCACGAGCGTGCGTTCAGCAATCGACTCGCCGATTTCGAGAATGTCCATGCAGATCACCACATCACCAACGGCGGCAGAGGACGCCCCGCTTTGAACGCTCCGTATCGCTCCTGCACGCTTGCCCAGCATCGAGCACGAGCACCAGTTCTCGGCATCGTCGTCATCCGACACATCTGCTCGTCCTTCTTTGCCTGCTCCTCGCACTTGTCGTCCGGTGGGCAGTGGCCAGAGCCGGCGGCGGCCAATGCCACCGCATCCGCCGCCCTCCTCTGCTCCACCCTGATCCACGTCGCCGCGCTGGCCACGAGCGCGTGTGCCGCCCGCATCCAGCGCTGGACGCAGGCCACGCTGGATGCGCAGCGTGAGAGGGACAGCGAGATGCCCCGCAAGGCCGTGGCGGCCGTGGCCGCGCACACGGGGTTGACCGCACATGCCGCGGCGACAGGCACCCGCTCGCCCGTCGGGTCGGTGAAGGAGGTCGGTCGCGACATCGCATCGCCGTAGCCATCAACTCCTCCTTCGAGCCCTGCCGGGTCGGGTTGCACGAAGCGGCCGAGCGTCGGATCGTAGTCGCGCTGACCGTTGTGGTGAAGGCCGGTTTCGGCGTCGAAGTACTGCCCCGGAAACCTCAGGTTGAAGGTGAAGGGCCCGAGCCCTTGCGGGTCCTGGTTGGCCGCGGTGGTGCCAAAGGGCTCGGCCAGCCGGGTCCAGCGCTGGGCGTCGGCGGTGTCGAGCACGACCCGTGGCGCCCCCAGGTGGTCGGTTGGAGGGGCGTCGGTCCCGACGGCAGGTGGTCGTGGTGATACGCGAGTGGCTTGAAGGTCTCCCCCTCCCAGCCTGCGGCAGCAAGCGCGGACGAAGCCGCTGCGATCGCCGGACCCAGGAGGCAGGCGTTCAGAGCCCATCCAAAGGATGGCGGACCCCACGTTGCCGGTCCGGGCGCAGCCTGGCCTCCACGTCGCGTCGTCACGGCTGCCCCATCTGACTCTCGTCACCCTTTCGGCGTGCAGTGACGCCAAGGCAAAGTCATCGCCGTCGAGGCGAGCTCAGCGCTGGTACCTCGGGCAGCCGGTGCGCATGTCGTCACACTTGTGGAGGGGCGGGTCGGGTGTGTCGGCTGGGTGCACCAGGCCGACTTTTGTCGGCTCAGGATGCGACAGGCATTCGTACGGGCCCGAGCGCCGGGAGTCCTTCGCTTCGTCGACCGTGCAGGGCGCGCACCGGGCGATGGCCCGGCGCGGCGGTCGGTTTCACAACTCTTTAGACGGCTCAAAGTTCTTCGCGCCCGGCATTGGGGACCATGGCGGCCACCCAACCCACGCTCGAGGAGCATTCATGACATCCCAGCAACATCGCACCGGTGGCTCCAGAGGGCAGCACCGGCCGAAGATCCTCGCCCGCCACGCCCTGCATGCCGCCGCGGCCCTGGTGCTCGGCGTCAGCGCGGTCACCCCCGCGCCGGCCCGCGACCTGTCCGGCGGTGGCTGGTTCTCGCTGACGGGCACCCAGTTGGCGGCCGATCCGCAGCTCGAAGGCGCCGTGGTCGAGCATTCGACCACGCCGCTGTCCATGGGCAGCGAACTCGGCCTCATCACCGGCCAGATCTACACGTTCGTCGTGCGCTCCAGCGTGGACGGCACGCTGGACTTCTACTGGCAGCTGACGAACGATGCGACTTCGGCAGCGCCGATGAGCGCGCATCGCATCGCCGACTTCTTCCCCGCCGAGGCGCCGATCTGGCGCGGCGATTGGCGCATCGACGGCACCGGTACCGATGGGCCCGATGCCGTGCTGATCCCCTTGGTCGAGGGCGATGAGATCGTCTTCGACTTCCAGGACCCCGACAGCGGCGTCGCCGGGCTGCTGCCGGGCACGAAGAGCAGGGTGTATTTCCTGGACACGCTGGCCACCGATTTCGCGGCCAGCGCGCGGCAGGAGGTCTTCAGCCCGAACTTCGGGGCCTCCTCCGGCTGGCTCACCGCTTTCGCACCGGCCCAGGTGCCAGAGCCTGGCGGCGCCGCGCTTGCGGGGCTGGGTCTGACCTTGCTTGCGGCGGCGCGCCGCCGCAAGCGGCCCGGGGCGTGAGTGGCAGCGCCAGGCTGCACACCGAATCGCGCTGGGCGTCACGCGGGTCGGCGCCACTGCAAGGAGGGCGGCAGCAAGCACTGGCCGCCTGCGTCAAGCGGGACGATCAGGCTTCCGCGGTCGCCCGCCGCAAGCCAGTCGCCGACGCGGTGCTGAACGCCTGTGCCAGCGCGCCGGCGGTCACCGGGCGCAAGCAGGGTTGGACACCTGCTCCCTCGCGCGGCCCGGCTGGCCGCTGCCTCAAGCCCCGGCCTGCCTGGCGATGCGCGCCGCCAGCCGCTGCAGGGCCTGCCGGTGCGCCAGGGCCAGGGCGTCGGCCGTCGGTGCGGCGGGGGTGGTGAAGCGCGCCTCGCCGAGCCGGGGCGCGGTGGCGCCGGCGGCGTCGGCCAGGTTCCAGCGGGCATGCAGCAGCACGCCTTCGGCGGTCACGTCGAAGGCCAGGATCTCGATGCGCAGCTGCCGCGTCGGCCGTACGCCGGGCGGCAGCGGGGCCTGCCACAGCGGCTGGGCCAGGGCCTGGGAGAGGTCCTGGCGCAGCAGGCGCGGCACGGCGTCGCGCAGCGGCTCGGCCCAGCGCACGGCGCCCAGCGGCTGCAGGCCGGACTGGCCCTGCGGCAGCAGCAGCGCGTCGCGGTCCAGGTGACCGGGCAGCGGCAGCGGCGCCATCAGCTGCCAGGTGTGTGGCGTGTGCGGCATGGCCGCCGTGCCGCCCGCGGCCGAGACCGGCGGCGGGCCGGGCAGGTCGGGCAGGCGCACCCAGGTCACGGCCGGCAGCGGGCTGGCACAGGCGACCAGCAGCGCCGCCGTGCCGGTCGCCAGCAGTACGGGCAGCTTGACTTGCATCGGCGGTCCCCTTCGGTTCACGGCGTCGCCCGGCCGCGCAGCAGGGCATCAGGGTGGCGTTCGAGCAGGTCACCCAGCTCGCGCAGGGATCGGGCGGCGCGCGACAGGTCCTGCAGCGCGCGCTCGGAGCCCAGGCGCAGCGCCGAGTCCTCGGCCGCGGCCTCGCGCAGCACGCTTGCGGTGCGCGTGATCTCCTCACCGGCCTGGCGCAGCGAGCGGGCCGCCGGGGCGATGTCGCCGCCCAGCGCCTGCACCTGCGAGGCGGCGGCCGCCACCTGGATGGCGGCCTGGTCGACGGCGCTGCCGCTGCGCGCCAGCTGGCGCCGGGCCTCGGCCAGCGTGGCTTCGGTGCTGCGCGCCAGCGGGCCGACCTCGGCCTCGACTCGGCGGGCCAGGGCCTGCACCGACTGCAGGGCGTCGGCGGCGCGGGCCAGCAGCTTCTGGCCTTGCGCGTCGGCCAGCAGGGCCCGCGTGGACGACGCGATCTGCGCCAGGTCGCGCCCGATCTGCGCCAGGTCCAGCCCTTCGAGCTGGGCCTGCAGCGTCTGCAGCCGCGTCGCCTCGGTCGGGATGCGCGGCAGGCCGGCCACGGCCGCCGGCACCGCGCCGGCGATGCGGCGGGCCGGGTCGAGGTCCAGGTCGACATACAGCAGGCCGGTCAGCAGGCTTTGCGTGGCCAGGCGGCCGACCAGGCCTTGCGCCACCAGCTGGGGCACCAGCGGCCCGGCGGCCGCCGCCGGACCCAGCACACCGGCCAGCTGTTCGCGGTCGAACTCGGCCGTGACCGGCATCGAAAGCCCCTGCGGGCCGGCCGGCGCCAGCCCGACCGCCACCACCTGGCCGACGCGCACCCCCCTGAGCACCACCGGCGCGCCGGCGTTGAGCCCGTAGACCGAGCTCTGGAAGCTCAGCACGGCCTGCTCCCGGGCGGCGAACCAGCGCCCGCCGACCAGCACCACGGCGGTGGCCAGTGCGGCCAGCCCGGCGACGGCGAACGCGCCGACGCGCCAGGCGGCCCCTCTGGCCCCCATCATGTGGCGGCCCCTGCGACGTCGATCGCCGCCTCGCGGCGCAGGAACTGCTGCACCGCGGGCGGGCCCTGCGCCAGCAGCTGCGCCGGCGGCGCCAGAGCCGTCATGGTGCGCGTGGTGGCGTCGAGGAACAGCGCGCGGTCGGCCACCGCCATCACGCTGGCCACCTCATGCGTGACCATGACCACCGACGTGCCCAGGTCGCGCCTGAGGTGCAGCACCAGCTCGTCCAGCCGCGCGGCGTTGACCGGGTCCAGGCCGGAGCCTGGCTCGTCCAGGTACAGCAGCTCGGGCTCCAGCGCCAGCGCGCGGGCCAGGGCGGCGCGCTTGCGCATGCCGCCCGAGAGCTGCGCCGGCCACAGGCCGAAGCCGCCGTCCAGCCCGACCAGCGCCAGGTTGAACTCGGCGCGCCGCCGGCGCTCGGCAGCCTTCCAGCGCGTGAACAGGCGCATCGGCAGCATCAGGTTTTCGCCCAGCGTCATCGAACTCCACAAGGCCCCCGCCTGGAACATGACGCCGAAACGGCGGCGCAAGGCCGCCAGTGTCTCATCGTCGCCGCGGTGCAGGTCCTGGCCGCGGTAGCGCACCTGGCCGGACTGCGGCACTTCCAGGCCCACCAGGTGGCGCAGCAGCGTGCTCTTGCCGCAGCCGCTGGCGCCGACGATGCACAGCACCTCGCCGTGCCGGATGTCGAAGGCCAGCCCCTGCTGGACCAGCCGGCCGCCGGCCTGCAGCGTGAGGTCGCGTGCCTCGACCAGCACCTCGTCCATCAATAGCCCAGGTTGGTGAAGACCACCGTGGTGGCGCAGGCCGCCATCACGATCCAGACCAGCGCCTTGACCACCGCCGAGGTGGTCGCCGCGCCCACCGCCTCGGCGCTGCGGCCGGCATGCAGGCCCTCGCGGCAGCCGGCCAGCGCGACCAGCGCCACGTAGAGCAGCCCCTTGAAGAGCCCGATGCCCAGGTGCGTGGCGTTGAGCGCGCGCAGGCTCTGCTCCAGGTATTCCTGCGTCGTCACGCCGTACACCCAGACCGCCGGCGGCCAGCCCGCGGTCACGCCGGCCAGCGCACCGATGACGATCATCGGCGGCGCCACCAGCAGCAGCGCCAGCAGACGTGGCAGCACCAGGTAGGGCACCGGCGCGATGCCCATCACGCGCAAGGCATCGATCTCCTCGCCGGCCTTCATGGTCGCCAGTTGCGCCGCGAAGGCCGAGCCGATGCGGCCGGCCAGGATGATGCCGGTCATCAGGCCGGCCAGCTCGCGCACCATGCCGACCGTGACGACGTCGGCCAGGAAGCTCTGCGCCCCGATGCGGCCGAGCTGCGCACCGCCCATGTAGGCCAGCATCAGGCCGATCAGCGCACAGGTCAGCACCACGATGCCCAGCGAGCGCGGGCCGGTGTGGTCCAGCTGCTGCAGCACGTCGGCGGCGCGCACGCGCGCGCGGCCGCGCAACCAGCGCGCCAGCGCGATCAGCACCTCGCCGAAGAAGGCGACCGTGCGCATCGCCTCGCGCAGGCCGGCCAGGCGGGCGGGCGGCGCCGGCGCCGCGGCCTTGCCGGCGCCTGGGGCAGCCAGCTCCAGCATGTCCTGCAGGCCCTCGGGCAGCCCTGCGTGCGACCAGTGCACGCCGCGCCGCCGCATCTGCAGCTCCAGCGCCCACAGCGCCGAGGCCAGCGCCACGTCCCAGCCGGCCAGGGCGCGGCCGTCGATGTTGAGCGCCGCACCCGCCGCCAGGACCTCGGGCGGCGGCGGCAGCACGCCGCCGGCGCCGCGCCAGTCGCCGGCCAGCGCCAGCGACCAGCCCGCCTGCGGGCCTGGCGCGGCCTGCCAGCTCGCGCTGGCCGGCAGGACGGGGACCGTCGCGGGGATCGTTGCGGCGTCGGGCATGCGGCAATGATGCCGCGTCGAAGGCCCGGGTGGGCGGGCTTGACGGACCGGGGGCGACCCTTCAGCGCGCGCCGGCGGCCTGCAGGGCCTCGACCATGGCGCCGTAGCCTCGCTCGCGGGCCAGCTGCAGCGGCGTGCGCCCGCTGCGGTCGGCCAGTCGTGTGTCGGCACCGGCGGCCAGCAGGGCCTTCAGCGTCGCCAGGTGGCGCGGCCCGCCGTCGCCGAGCACGATGGCCTCGATGAGCGCCGTCCAGTGCAGGTTGTTGACATGGTCCAGCGGTGCCCCGGCGGCGATCAGCCTGCGCACCACACCGTCGTGACCCAGGTGCGCGGCAGCGATCAGCGCCGTGCCGTCGTAGCGGCTGGTGACCCGGCGCGCGCTGGCGCCGCCGGACAGCAGCAGCTCAAGCGTGACTTCGTCGTCGGCCACGGCCGCGATCGTGACGGCGTCGTAGCGGCCCTGTTCCAGGGCGGCGGTGTCCGCACCGGCGGCCAGCAGCGCGCCGACCACCGCCCGCTGGCGGGCGAACGTCGCCACGTGCAGCGGCGTGCGCCCCTGCGCGTCGCGCGCCTCGCGCTGCTGCGGGTCGCGCGCCAGCCGCTGCACGGTCGCCAGCTCGCCCTGGTGCGCCGCGGCATGCAGGCCGCGGTAGGCCGCCAGCTCTTCGGCCGAAGGCGCCACCTGGGCGGACGCGGCGCCAGCCGCCAGCCCGAGCAGCAAGCCATGCAGCAGCCGGACGAACCGGCTCCCGCCTGCCGCCGCGCCGTTGCCGGCACAGCCATCGCTCGGGGCAGGCCTGGCGGCAGGGGGGCGTTTCATCGGCGGGTCGGGCTTGTGGACTGCACGCCAGAGTGTATACACTTTGCCCGCTTCCGCGCGCGACCCCGGTGGCCAGGGCCCGGGCGACGCGCGAGCCGCCGGCCCGGGACGCCCGGCGGCCGCTCGCCCCTCTCCCCCACAGTTGGAGCCCCCGATGGGACACCTCAGCACCCATGTGCTCGACACCGCCAACGGCCGCCCGGCCGCCGGCATGCGCGTCACCCTGCAGCGCCTGGACGGCGCGCAGGCGCACACGCTGCGAGAGGTGACCCTCAACGAAGACGGCCGCAGCGACGGCGGGCCGCTGCTCGACGCCGCGGCGATGGCGGTCGGCCGCTACCGGCTGCTGTTCGACGTCGCGGGCTACTTCCGCGCCCGGGGAAGCGTGCTGCCCGAGCCGCCCTTCATCGACCAGGTGCAGCTGGACTTCGGCATCGCCGACGCGAGCGCGCGCTACCACGTGCCGCTGCTCGCCAGCCCCTGGAGCTACAGCACCTATCGCGGCAGTTGAGCCCGCAAGCCCCGGCCGCAACGACACCGCCCCCCGAGCCCCCTCCTTCCGCACGCCATGGACACCTACCTGCTCGACTGGGTCAACCTGCTGCTGCGCTGGGTCCACGTGATCACCGCCGTGGCCTGGATAGGCTCGTCGTTCTACTTCGTGATGCTCGACAACAGCCTGAGCCCGCCCGAGCACGATGACCTGAAGACCAAGGGGGTCGACGGCGAGATGTGGGCGGTGCACGGCGGCGGCTTCTACCACTCCAACAAGTACATGGTGGCGCCGCGCTGGCGGCCGCTGCCCGAGAACCTGCACTGGAGCTTCTGGGAGAGCTACACCACCTGGCTGACCGGCTTCGCGCTGTTCACGGTGCTGTACCTGTTCAATGCCGGCAGCTTCCTCGTCGACAGGAGCGTGCACGACTGGTCGCCCACGGCGGCCGTCGTCACCTCGCTCGGCTTCCTGGTCGCCTTCTGGGTCGTCTACGACCTGATCTGCCGCGCCTTCGGCCAGCGGCGCGGCGGTGACCTGATCGTCGGCGCGGCGGTCTTCGCCTTCGTGGTCTTCGCGTCCTGGCTGGCCTGCCAGCTGTTCGCCGGCCGCGCCGCATTCCTGCTGGTGGGCGCGATGATCGCCACCGCGATGAGCGCCAACGTGTTCTTCTGGATCATCCCCGGCCAGAAGACCGTGATCGCGCAGTTGCGCGCCGGCCAGCAGCCCGACGCCATCCACGGCCAGCGCGGCAAGCAGCGCAGCGTGCACAACACCTACTTCACGCTGCCCGTCATCGTGGCCATGCTGTCCAACCACTACGGCTGGCTCTACCAGGGGCGGCACAACTGGCTGGTGCTGGTGCTGCTGATGGTGGCCGGGGCGCTGATCCGGCACAGCTTCGTCGCCCGCCACAAGGCGCATGTGCAGGGCCGGCGCGCACCCTGGGAGCATGCGCTGGTCGGCTGCGGGGTGCTGGTCGGCCTGGTGGTCTGGCTGGCGCCGGCGCCGGCCGGCCCGGCCGCGGCTGCCGGCGCGGTGAGCTTCGCGGCCGTCAGGCAGGTCGTGGACCAGCGCTGCGTGGCCTGCCACAACGAGCAGTTGCGGCAGAAGAACGTCGCGCTGCACACGCCCGAGCAGGTGCGCCAGCATGCACTGGCCATCTACCAGCAGGCGGTGGTGCTGAAGCTGATGCCGCTGAACAATGCCACCGGCATCACCGACGGCGAGCGCGACCTCATCCGGCGCTGGCACGAGGCCGGGGCGCCTGCCGATTGAGCGCAGCGCCCGACCGGTGACCGGGCGGGCAGGACCCACAGGCGGCGCGGGACCGGCCGGCCTGGTGCGCGCCGGCCACTTGCAGCCGCGATCGCCGCTTGGCCGGCGCTGCGCGCCCTGACGCACCACAGGCGGGCCCGGCGCCCCGCTACGGTGCCGGATGAAACCCCCGTTGACACAGCCGGGCACGGTCGATAAAAAGGCCACCATCGGTGAGTAGAAGCGGTCAGCCCGGCACAGGCTCCCCTGTGTGCCGCGGCGGGAGATTGCTCACGGTCGGGCCGGCGATCCCTTCGTGCGGCCCACGTGCTGCAGGAGCCCCTCCGTGATCATCGACATCAGCTGCTACCCGACCCAGGTGGTCGACCTCGCCTGGCATCATGGCGGCGAGCCCTTCACCGGCGAGCACCTGCTGCGCATGATGGACGGGCCGTACTTCGTCAACGGCAAGCCGCGCCGCATCGACCGCGCGTTCATTCAGCCGCCGCAGGGCAACACGATCTACACGTGGACCGATCCGGTGATGGACGGCCGGCAGTCCATAGACCATTACATGGCCTACACGCTGCAGCTCACGCAGCAGCACCCGGACCGCTTCATCGGCTGCTTCGTCTACAACCCGCGCTGCGGCGTGAAGAACGGCGTCGAGGCCATCGAGCGCTACGTCAGGGACCATGGCTTCAGGATGGTCCAGTTCCAGGCCAACATGCACGCCTACCGGCCCGACCGCGCCAGGGACTGGGTGCGGCCGGCGCTGGACAAGTGCGCCGAGCTCGGCGTGCTGGTGAAGGTGCACACCGGCGACGGCCCCTACAGCATCCCCAGCGAATGGGCGCCGATGGTCAACCTGTACCCGGGCGTCAACTTCATCATGGCGCACTTTGGCGTGCAGACCGGCGGTGTTTACTGCTTCGAGCCCTTCCAGATGGCGATGGAGAAGCCCAACGTCTTCTGCGAGAGCGGCTGGTGCCTGCAAAGCCGCATCGTCGAGTTCGCGAAGGAACTACCCAGGCACAAGATCCTGTTCGGCAGCGACACCCCGCCCAACGAACCCGGCATGTGGCTGCGTCTGCTGGAGGTGCTGTGCAGCAATCCGCCGCAGGGCATGAACCTGGACGAGGAGACGCTCGAGGACTACCTCGGCAACAACGTGGCGCGCATGATCGGCCTGCAACCCACACCGGCGCCCGCCACCTTCGAGCAGGCCAATGCGCAGCTGGCGAGGCCCGCGGCCCCGCAGCCGGCGATCCCGCTGTACTGATGCCGAACGCAACCGGCGGAACCTCACGATGATCATCGACACCCACCTGCACCCCACCAACCTCGTCGATGAGGCCTGGCGTCACACCGGCACGCCGTTCAACGGCGAGCGCATGCTCAAGCTGATGGACGGCCCGTACATGATCAACGGCAAGCCGCGCCGCATCGACATGGGCTTCATCCAGCCGCCGCCGGGCAACACGGTGTACCGCGACGGCAACCGCCGCGGACGCGAGGGCATCCGCGACTACATGGCCTACGTGGCCGAGTTGTGCCGGAAGTACCCCGACCGCTTC